>JGI20133J14441_1000048_pt1 | contig 104626 bp, 104 predicted proteins | sample RS3BMetagenome_FD_14441 | JGI IMG/M metagenome (IMG submission 14441)
CTCCCGGCTCCTTGACTGAAGGAGCCGGGAGCGACGGCGCGACGCGGACCGCCTCGACAAGGTGCCGATAGAACCGCGTCGCCTTATCGACCATCTGGCCGCTGAGTCCCCGGTCGGCGACCAAATAGTCGCGGAGCCAGTTGGGATCGAGCGGCAACTCGTCGCGATCACCGAGACCGGGATAGGCCCGAGCGATCGCCCGGCGCAGCGCGAGCACGCGTCGCGGTGGGCTGAGTCGGAGTTCACGGTAATCTTCGCTGGGCGTCCCGTCGTCGCCGACGAGACCCAGGCTCCGCAGTGAGGTCAGCATCGCCGACTCGTTCCCCGCGGCAATATCCCACTGAGCCAGTAAAGCCTTATCGATTCGTGGGGGAATCGGCTCAGCGGCGGCGCGCTTGAGTAGCGCCTCGAATGCCGCGTACGCCACGTACGGCGGACGGACAATTGCACTCTCCACGTAAACCCTCCGAGCCGGGCGACTCCAAATTCGTACCGAAAACAAAGCATCGGGCGCCGCGGGAGTTCCCGGCAGTACACCAGACACTCGCGGTACAAGCATACCACGATCAGTATGTCACACGAGTACCGCGAAGTCAACGCTCAGTCCGTAACACCGCTCCGCTACTGTCATTGTACTAACAGCTATCCACAGACCTCAGTGGCTCGGCGATGACTGCCAATTTCATTCGACTAGCCCAAGTCATTCGCGCCGTCAAGTGCGCGGACGGCGTCCCGCAATCGAACGAGGTCAGCCGCGATTCGACCCTGGGACTGGCGGACTGGGTTGATACCGCCTCATACTGATCGTACCTGTACTGTCCTCCCCCACGGTGGTATTCCAAGTGGGACGTACCGTCCAGCCACCGGTCTGCTGATCGCGCTCCCGCGACGTAAACTCGTAGGGGATGCTCGTACCGTATAATGAGCTTATCTTGACGAGCGGTTGAGGGGTGGCTATTATTGGATAATCAGTCAAACGGTGTACTCTAAAGTATGGGTTGAGTACCGCCAGGGGTGTGTTGGTCGAGCCGACATCCGCGACCGCTGTGACGGGTTGCTAGAGGCCAAGCTCGCGAGCTCTCAATGGTCCGGCTCAAATTGGGAGGTGATAGCGAAATCCAATGCCCTTCTCACGCGAGAGGCACGGACTTCAACGCCCCTTTGACGGGTTTCGTTCAATACTCTCAGCGGGGAATTGGTTACGATTCGGACGCGAGTGACGGCTCACGGCTAGTGGAGGCCGGCGACGTGACAGAAGCAGCCTAGCGTGGTACAATCAGGCAGATAGCGAACATCAGTTCGCATACCACGAGGCAGGCCGCGTCGCGCGGCATTCGCTGTGGGGCCGGACCATGATCTGCCGGTAGATATCTCACCGGTGCTGTCTGAGCTTGACGTCCGCGGTAATGAGAAGGAGGCGCGAGTGAGCGTCGTAGAGTCCCAGCCCTCTCTCCAAGCGAGAAGAACGGTCCTCGAAGGGATTCGCCAGAAGGTCTTTCTGGATCGCTACTCTTTGAAGGATCGTGACGGTTCGTCCACCGAGCACCATCCGGAAGAGATGTGGCGACGGGTCGCTCGCGGCATCGCCGAGGTGGAAGCGCCGGACAAACGGACTCTCTGGGAGCATCGCTTTTACGAGGCGATGGAGGACTTCAAGTTCGTTCCCGGGGGACGCATTCTGGCCGGTGCCGGCACCGGGCATAAGGTCACCTACTACAATTGTTATGTTATCCCCTCGCCGGACGATAGTCGCGGGGGTATCCTAGACAACCTCAAGTTGATGACCGAAATTATGGCCCGCGGCGGCGGGGTGGGCGTCAATCTCTCCACGCTTCGGCCGCGCGGATCCTACATTCGAACGGTCAACGGCACGGCATCCGGGCCGTGTTCCTGGGCGCAGCTCTATTCCGTCGCCACCGGCGATGTCATTCAGCAGGGAGGCAGCCGTCGGGGTGCACTGATGCTCATGCTCGACGATAACCACCCCGATATTGAAGAGTTCATCACGGTTAAGCGACGCGCGGGCATGATCGAGCACGCGAATCTGTCGGTGTGCGTGTCCGACAACTTCATGGACGCGGTCGCCGCGGACTCCGATTGGAACCTCATCTGGGCCGGAGAAATCCAGAAGACAATCAAGGCGCGACATCTCTGGAACCTCATCTGTGAATCCGCCTGGGCGTCGGCCGAGCCCGGGCTGGTCTTCATGGATCGCTACAACAAACTATCCAATACCTGGTACTACGAGAACATTCGTTGCGTGAATCCCTGTGGCGAGCAGGGCCTGCCGCCATACGGCGTTTGCAACCTGGGAGCGATCAACCTGGCGGCCTTCGTTCGAGACGGCCAGTTCGACTACCCCGCGCTTGCCGAGATTTCGAAGGTCGCGATCCGCTTCCTGGACGACGTGATCGACGCGAACGACTACTTCCTGGAAGAAAACAAGCAGGCGCAACTCGGGACCCGACGCACCGGGCTGGGAACCATGGGGTTGGCGGACGCTCTCCTGGCGCTCGAACTCCGCTACGGCAGCGACGAAGCGCTGGGGGCGATTGAACGCATCTATTCGACGATTCGCGACGCCGGTTACGAAGCGTCGATCGACATCGCCGCCGAGAAGGGCGCGTTCCCGATGTTCGACGCCGACAAGTACCTGCAAGGTGCCTTCATCCAGAGGCTCCCGCGGCGGCTACAGGAGAAAATCGGCGATCACGGCATCCGCAACGCAGTGATCCTGACCCAGGCTCCGACCGGGACGACGAGCTTGCTGGCCGGCGTCAGCTCCGGTATCGAGCCGGTCTTCGACTTCGCCATGGTCCGCCGGGATCGGACCGGCGAACACATCCTTTACCACCCCATGTATGAGGAATGGCGCAACGGCCACCCCGACGAGCCGACTCCTGATTGGTTCGTCAAGGCAGCCGATCTGACGCCGGAAGAGCACGTTCGAGCTCAAGCTCTCATTCAGCACTTCACCGATTCGAGCATCTCCAAGACGGTGAACGCGCCGAATCACCACAGCGTTGAACAGGTCCAGACCCTCTATCAGCAGGCTTACCAGCTTGGCTGCAAAGGGGTGACCTACTACCGCGACGGTTCCCGAGACGCCGTTTTGACGCACCTGGAGGAAAAGAAAGAGGAGAAAGCACCTCGTCCAGTCGTCGAAGTTCCGCAGTTGCGCCCACGTCCGCACGTCCTGACTGGCGCGACCTATCGGGCGCCGACGCCGGTCGGTACGGCCTTCGTCACGATCAATAGCGATTTGGAAGGCAACGTCTGCGAGGTATTCGTCACGGTTGGACGAGCCGGTTCGGACGTCGCCGCCGATGCCGAGGCGCTTGGTCGGCTGATCTCGCTCTGCCTACGCGTCCCCTCGGATCTTTCCTCGCGGAGCGTCACCGAGGCGGTCATCGATCAACTCTCCGGTATCGGGGGGAGCAACTCGCTCGGCTTTGGGAACGCCCGCGTTCGTAGCCTTGCCGACGCCGTGGCGAAGGTGTTAATCGAGCATCTCGCGACGCACCAGCCGGACGTCGGTCTGGTGGCGACCGAAGTTATGGTGAGCCACGCCAAGGGCAACGGTCACGCTACCGTGAGTGGCAACGGCCACGCCGCGGTTCCGGCCCGCACGACCGGGGACTTTTGTCCAAACTGTGGTCAGATCGCGCTCGTTTACGAGGAAGGCTGCCGCAAGTGTTACGTTTGCGGCTTTTCGGCCTGCTAGTCAAACCGAAATCAATCCTTCTCCAGGAAGCCATTCCGTCACGGTGCGGGCCCCCCGGCCCCGCACCGTTTTCTTATTCCGGGATAATCCGCAGGTTGGCAATCTCCAGCCATTGCGTCTCCCGGCCGGCAACCCGGCCCAGGGAGAATCGCCCCCGGGGCGTCGCCACGGCGTAGGCGTTGTCGATCCAGGCGACGAACGCGAGCGGTCCGCCCGGACCGGGCGCGTCGAGCACGGAGTCCCCGTCGACCAATAAACGCACTCGGTGGGGAAGCCAGTGGAGGTCGTAGGTGTGCCATCTAGTTATGTCTAGATCAGGGAGCGGCGATTCCGCGACGCGAAGCGCCCGCTGAGCCAGCGGCCAGAGTCGGCGATAGAGCCCGGGATGACGCATGACCAGGAACCCGAGAGGCGCGCTGGGGAGCAAGGCCAAGGCGACGGCCCGCTGGGCGTCGAGCGTCGCCGCCTTGAAGCCGTTCCCCGGTACGTCGAGCGCCAGCGGGACGTCAAACTCCGCCCCACCCGCGAAGAACCACACCGCGCGAGGCGGCCGCGGCAAAGCGATTCCCGGACCCAGCGCGGCATTCCAGACACCAAAACCGGCGGTTCCCTGCAAGGCCGCGGCCGGGTGACTGAAACGCGCATCCAGCCGAACCCGGAGCGGTGGGTTGCGTACCAGCCTCCCCGGGTCGCCGATTTGCGCGTTAGCATAGATCCGCGAGCTCGTCACTGGCCGGGTCAAGCGAATTGCTTCCCCCGCGACTTCGACCATGCCGGGACCGGCGGTGATGACGCGCAGTCCGCTCGGCAACCCGCGCTCGTCGTGGCTAGCCGACATTCGACATCCTTGTTCGGTCCCCGCGCTTTGACGCCGCGCGCGCGGCGGGATAAGCTTTGAGTAGCCCCTGGCGCTCAAAGTATGGCACGAAATGCTCGGTTAGGTGAACCGCCCATGACACGGCCGTTTGGTCAACTTCAACGCCACCAGAAGGGCGATCTGGTCTGGTATGGCGTTCCCTCCCTGGAAAGGACCGCGCTCGCCGCGGTCAGCACCCGGCTCGGCGGGGTCAGCGTCGACGGCTGCGCGAGCCTCAACCTGAGCTACAGCGTTGGCGATCGACCCGAGAACGTCCGCGAGAACCGCGCGCGCGTCTTCGGTGCCTGGGGCCTGGTCGCGGAACGCGTGGTTTCGGTCGCCCAGGTGCACGGCACTCGAATCGCCTACGCCACGGAAGAGAATGCCGGTGAAGACGCGAGCACCCCTCTGGGCGACGCCGACGGACTGGTCACCGATCGCCCAAATCTGGGTCTCTTTCTGCGTTTTGCCGACTGCGTGCCACTGCTGGCGGTCGACCCGATTCGCCGAGTCGTCGGGATCGCCCACGCTGGGTGGCGTGGAACGGTTGACGGGGTCGCCGGAGCATTGGTTCGAGAACTCGCGGATCGATTTAGTTCGGACGCGCGGAACCTCCACTTGGCGATTGGACCGTCAATCGGTCGGTGTTGTTATCCGGTCGGCCCCGATGTCCAGCGCGCCTTTGCCGAGCGCTGGAGTTTCGCACCCGACCTTGGCGGGGAAGTCGACGGGAAATGGCATGTCGACCTTGGGGAGGCGAATCGCCGCCAGTTGATCGAAGCGGGCGTGCCACGGGGGCAGATCGCGACGGCCGGGATGTGTACGGCGTGTCATTCCGAAGAATTCTTTTCACATCGAGCGCAGGCGGGCCGTGCTGGACGATTCGGCGCGGTCGTCGCCCTGAAGGAAGCAGAATAGATGGACCTGATCAGCTCGCCCTTGACGGCGTCGGAAGCCGGTCTCGCGGCGCGCATCGCTGGTGTTCGCAGCGCGATTTCCGCCGCGGCGGCGCGCGCCCGACGCGAGCCAACCGACGTCAAGTTGGTAGGCGTGACAAAGACCGTGCCGGCCGCGGTGGTCTACGCCGCGGCCCAACTCGGCCTGACCCGATTCGGCGAGAATCGGGTCCAGGAGGCCTTGCCAAAAATCGCTGAGGTGGCGAACCTGGCGACGCCGGATGAGCGTTCTCGGATTAAATGGCACTTCATCGGACATTTGCAAGCGAACAAAGCGCGACTCGCCGTGGAGAAATTCGCGACGATCGAATCCGTCGATTCGCTTCGCCTGGCGCAAACCCTTGACCGACTTGCTCGGGAGTACAGTCAACGACTTCCAGTCTTACTGGAAGTTAACATTGGTGAAGAGGCGAGCAAGTATGGCTTCCGTCCAGCCGAATTGCCGGACGTCTATCCTGAACTGCTCGGCCTCGCCGGCCTGCAGATCCGTGGGCTGATGACCGTGGCGCCGCAGGTGAGCACACCGGAGGAAGCTCGACCGTACTTCCGGCGGCTGCGCGAACTGCGCGATCGGCTGCGGTGCGAAAATCCCGTCGCCGACTTACCGGAACTCTCGATGGGCATGAGCGGGGACTACCCAATCGCGATTGAAGAGGGCGCGACGCTCGTCCGAGTTGGCCGAGCGATCTTTGGCGAAAGACTAACCGCCTGATTCGATTCTGCAAAGTTTCGCGGAATCTGCTAGAATTTCAATCGGAAGTCAACTGGGTGGCAGGCATTGCCCATCGGGTCTCCAGTCTCCCGTTTCTCCGGTGGAGAAGCCGCTCAAAGGGTATTTCAGTGGGACCTTTCTTGTTTACGTTCATCCCGCTGCTGTTCAATATACTAATCTTCGCGATTCTGATTCGCGCGCTGATTTCGTGGTTCCCAATCGGACAAGACAGTCCGATTATTCGCGTGCTCGACGACATTACCGAACCGATCCTGGCACCGTTGCGCAGGGTCGTCCCCCGGCTGGGCATGATGGACATTACGCCGATCGTTGCCATGGTGGCTCTGCAACTGCTAGAACAGGTTATTATGTCAAGTCTTAGCCGGTTCTAGTCAGCTCGGCGCGATCCGGGAGAGCCATTCCTGTAGAACCTCCGGGGCGGCATCGATGTCCAAGGTTTTCAGCCGCGATGACGTTCCCCGGAGGATGTGAATCCGGCTCTGGGCAAGTCCGAGGTCGTTGGCCAGAAACTTGATCAGAGCGTCGTTGGCGCGCCCCTCAATCGGTGGCGCCGCGATCGCGATCTTCACAGTCTCGCCGACCCGGCCAACAACCGCGCTCGATTTGGCCCCGGGACGGATTTGCACCGTCAGGCGTGGCATTCCGACGTCCGAAACCTCCACGACGAGCAGGCAGCCACCTCACCGAGTCCGCGAAACTTAGCGCGGTCGTGCAGCAACCTCGCGACCGACTTCCAGTCGTCCGCCAGATTGAAAAGCCAGCCGCCGGTACGCGACTTCGACCGTCTCGGCAAGGTTGCCAATGCGGTCGAACGCCGCGTCGTCAATTCGTCCCCGCAGCCACAATTCTCCCAGCCGGCCAACCGCCGGCGCGATGATCACCTCTTCAACGTCACGAATGTCCCAGCCATCCGCGTTCGCCTGAAGTAAGACGCCGAGCGCCCGGTCGCGGTTGTTCGACAGGAGCACGGCGGAAAACTCGCTTGCCTGGGGACCGCCGGGGAGATTCCGTGGTAGAACCGTGGTCCTTCGGCGCGAGTAAAGGCGCCGCCGTTCGTCCTTGAGCAGGTTTCTCACCCCGTCCTCCGAATTCGGGCAGCCATCAGGTTGCCTCGGGTTTCTCTGCAGTACAGTAACGAACCACACCGACAAGTGTTACAAACAAATGAACAAAATTAGCGCGCTCGTTCATTATTGCTTCATTTTCGCTTCATTTCGGATCACCCTGCGTCGGATCTGAAGCGTCCCCGTGGTAGATCGCTCAATGGGTGGCCGTCCAGGTTACCTTCATGACCTCGCCGGGCGACCCCAACCGACCGAGTGGCTTCCCGTTGTAGGTGACGGTCACGAGACCGGCGTTTCCAGCCCAGAGCATCAGGTTGTCGGTCGCGGTCCAGGTGCGCTGATCCCCGGAGTTTAAGATGCCGCTGAAGACAACCTTGCCGTCGGCCTGGACCTGAGTCCACACCCGCCCACTGAACTGAGCCGACACCCGTACTCCCTGTGGCGTGGGTGTCGGCGACGGGGCGACCGGGGTGGAGGTCGGCAGCGAGGCAGTTGGCGTTGGTGGAGGAACATTCGCCGGCTCGGGAGTCCGGGTCGTCTTCGGGGGCGCCGCCGGGGCAGGACGTTCGGGCGTCAAGGTGGCCGGCGGCAGGGGAGTTGGTACGACGCGGACGCTAGCCGGTACGGCTGCCTCGGACAGGGGAGCGCCAGACACGAACGCCGCGTACTGCTGATAGAGATACCCTCCGAGGGCGAGCAGAAGAATCGACAGGAGCGCTCCAACCAGAACCCCAGGCACGCGCTCGGCGCGATACCGAAGCTGCGGCGACTCCGGACGAATCTTGAACTCGACCTGAATCTCGGTCGCCGCCCGGTAAAATTCGAGATACGGCTGCGAATCGATCCCGAGGTAGCGGGCATAGGTCTGAACGAGACCTTTGGTGAAGACCGGGGACGGGAGGTGTTCGGGAATCCCGTCTTCAACTGCTTCGATGACTCGCGGACGTAGCCGCGTTGCATTGGCGGTTTGAGCGACGCTGAGGCGGCGCCGTAGCCGTTCGCGACGAAAGATTTCGCCTTCGCCGCGGAGCATCGCGCGCGCGTTGTCTTCTGCATCCATAGTAGCTGCCCCTGAGCGAACCAATCGGCAGGCTGACCGGCGCCGGCTACGGCGCCGGCGCGGAAGGTCGCGCCGACGTCATCGTGGCGCCCGGTCCGCGTTAAAAATCAGTATAGCAGAGCAGCCCCCGAAGGAAAGTCCCCCGTTTCGGTTAGCCGGAAATTGACACTTTCTCGGCGACCAGGAAGTGGGAAAGGCCGAACTGGCGCAGGGGAGTCTGCTCCAGGGTATAAAAGACCCGCCGTAGGATGCGGCCGAGGAACGGATGGTCGTAAACGATGTTGTCGAACCCCGGGAAAACGTAGGAGTGGTGGACGACACGGGCTGGTTGGCCGTTAAAGAGTCGCCGCATGTCTCGGTCAAGGTAGGCCCGCACGTGCGGACAAAAGACATTGCGCAGCCGATCGGGCAGCCAGTTCACCAGCGGAATCAGGCGGAAGACATAGCGCTTCCCCAGGTAGATGCCGTGGGTCTCAAAGAAATAGAGGCGATTCGGAGCGAAAATGACCACTTTGCCACCCGGCTGGAGAACGCGCAAGCACTCGCGAATCGTCTGCTGGTCATCACTTACGTGCTCGATGACTTCGTTGAGCACGACGACGTCGAACGTGTTATCCGGATAGGGTAAGTGCTCGGACGCGCAGACCTGGAGATTCGGCAGGTCGCGCGCGCCCTGAGTGACTCGCTCTTCGTCGACGTCGATGCCGTGAACGTGCTCGCTGAAATTGCGAAACTTACGAACGTACGTACCGATGCCGCAGCCGACGTCGAGAATCCAGCGATCGTCGAGTGCTGCGTACTGTTGGATCAAGGCCAGCCGACGATCCTGGCCGAATCGCCAGACGTAGCTCGGGTGCCCAAGAGTAATCCATTTCGCGTCGCCAACCTGCTCCATCTTGCCTCCAGCCTCGGTACGTCGCATGATCCTACCAGAATCAATCCGGGCCGGCCAGGGGTGGCCCGACCGACCGTCACCGTCGCCTGGCGGTTTGACCGGGCTCATTTGCGCAGGTATAATAGAGCGAGTGCCCCTTTGCCGGCGTAGCTCAACGGCAGAGCAAGTGTTTTGTAAACACTAGGTTGGGGGTTCGATTCCCTTCGCCGGCTCCAGAACAGGGACCGCACTACATTGATTTGCGCACGGGCCGAGGAGGACCTCTAACGAGGTATGGCGAAGAAGCGATTTGAGCGGACGAAACCGCACCTGAACGTTGGGACGATTGGTCACATTGACCACGGCAAGACGTCCCTTACCGCGGCGATTACCAAAGTGCTGGCGCTCAAAGGCGAAGCGGAGTACCGCGCCTTTGACTCGATCGACAACGCTCCCGAGGAGCGGGCGCGCGGCATCACCATTGCCATCGCCCACGTCGAATACGAAACCGATCATCGGCACTATGCCCACGTCGACTGCCCCGGCCACGCCGACTACATCAAGAATATGATCACCGGTGCCGCCCAAATGGACGGCGCGATCCTCGTCGTCGCCGCTCCGGATGGGCCGATGCCCCAGACCCGCGAGCACATCCTGCTCGCTCGTCAGGTCGAGGTCCCCTTCATCGTCGTCTTCCTCAACAAGGTCGATATGATGGACGACCCCGAACTGCTCGAACTGGTCGAGATGGAGTTACGCGAACTCCTCTCCAAGTACGGCTTCCCGGGCGACGACATCCCGATCATTCGCGGCTCGGCCCTCAAGGTCCTCGAAAGTACGTCGACGGATGCCCAGGCTCCCGAGTATCAGTGCATCCACGAGTTGATGGCGGCGGTCGATTCCTACATCCCCACCCCCGAGCGCGCCATCGATCGGCCCTTCTTGATGCCGGTGGAAGACGTCTTCGGGATCAAGGGACGCGGCACGGTGGTGACCGGACGCATCGAGCGCGGGCAGGTCAAGACCGGCGATGAAGTCGAGATCGTGGGGATCACCGCGACCCGCAAGGTGGTGGTCACCGGGGTCGAGATGTTCCGCAAGACCCTCGACTCGGGCATCGCCGGGGACAACGTCGGGTGTTTGTTGCGCGGTATCGAACGCGAGGACATCGAGCGCGGGCAAGTGTTGGCCAAGCCGGGGAGCATCACCCCCCACACGAAGTTCGACGCCACGGTCTACGTGCTCTCCAAGGACGAGGGGGGACGGCACACCCCGTTCTTCAACGGGTATCGTCCCCAGTTCTATTTCCGCACCACCGACGTGACCGGATCGGTTGATTTGCCTTCGGGGGTTGAGATGATTATGCCCGGGGACAACACCAACCTCACCGTCAATCTGATCACGCCCATCGCCCTCGAAGAAGGCCTCCGCTTCGCCATCCGCGAAGGCGGTCGCACCGTCGGCGCCGGCGTGGTCACCAAAATCTTGGAGTAGGTAGGCACCAATGGCAAAGAAGGGTGAAGCTCGGACGATGATTACCATCGCGTGCACCGAGTGCCGCGAGCGTAATTACACGACCGAGAAGAACAAGAAGAACGATACCGAGCGGCTGGAACTGAACAAGTTCTGCCCGCGCTGTCGCAAGGTGGTTTCGCACCGCGAGGTGCGTTAGGCCAGGTATCGGGATCAATGCGCGGACCGAGGAGGAAATGCTCCTCGGTCCTCTTTTTCGTATTCCCTTTTTCCGCCGCGAGTGGCGGGCCGCCCCGCTACGTGCCGGTCAGCAGCCCTTAAATCGATTCAGACCGAGTTCCTTGGCAGCCCTGAGAGCCTGGAGGACGCCAACGCGCACGCTAGATTCGCACGACGTCATTTTGCTTGGGCGTCGTGACCGTCGGCCCCTTCCGGGGATCGATGTAGACGTCAACCTCCAAGCGCACCCCAAAGCCTGGGAGATAGATACCTGGTTCCACGGTGACCCCGAGTCCTGGGATCACCTGACGGGTATCGTGAGTTTCGAAGCCATCGAGGTTGACGCCGTTGCTGTGAATGGCTTCACCCAGACTGTGGCCGAGGCGATGGGTGAAATACTCACCGTAACCGGCCTTGTCGATCACCGTCCGGGCGACCTGATCGACTTGCCAGCCTTCAATGGCTCGACCTTGCGTCCAGGCAGTCTCTAGAAACGCCAGAGCGGTCTCCCGCGCTTCGCGGACGATGTCGAAAACCCGCTGGCGGTCGAGGGGAACGGTATCGCCAACCTGGGCAACCCAGGTGGCATCGCCGAAAATCGAGCCAGGCACCTGTTGCTTGGCCCAGAGATCGATGAGCACCCAGTCGCCGCGCTGGATTCGGGCGACCGAGGCGGGCGTCGGCTCGTAGTGCGGGTCACCGGAGTGGGCGTTCACCGCGACGGTCGGAAAATCCTCCGCGCCGAGTCCGCGCCTGGCAAACTCGCCGCGAATGAAATCGCGGACTTGAATCTCGTCGATTCCACGACCTAGCTCGTCCGCGATGAAGCCGAACGCCTCCTGAGCGACCGCGACGACCGCCTCGGCGGCCAGAAGATGCGTGTCGAGCTGCGCTGGCGACCAACGCGCAACCGCGAACTGCAGAACGTCGCCGGACGACTCGACCTGCACGCCATAGCTTCGAACCTGCTCGACCGTTCCGGCGTCTACGCGCCCGACGACCGGCAGCGCGCAGTCCTTGGAATACTCCATGGCAACCCGCTGGCGGCCCTGAAGCAATTCGCCGAGCAGTCGGTCCTGGCTTTCGCGACCTCGATATTCGACAATCGGCCAGCCGAGGTCCGCGACGCGCTCCGCGTCGATCATGTGGGCGAGAAAACTTGGCGTCCCGGTGGGGGGAATGAAGAGAAACAACCGCCGGGTCGTGTGACGGCGCCCACCCAGGATGTCCCAGAGGATCGGATTGTTGTGGTGAAAGTCCTCGACGAGCCAGCCATCCAGGTTCTGCTGCCTGAGATAGGACTGGGCCGCCGCCAGGTCAAAAGCGCCTGCCATAGTTCGTCCCCCGAATTCTGGTCACCATGCGTCAATGTCCGGGTGCCTTCGGTTCGTCGGGCTCGCGCCGCGCGATCAGACCTTGCCCTTGCCCTTGCACTTCGGACAGGTGCCTTCAACTCGGTGCCAGCCGCCCGGCTCCGAGGGATCTGGCCACTTCTCGTTTACCATACCGGTACCATCGCACCGCGTGCACTTTACCTTCGGAGCAAAGTTGAAGCGCGAGACGACGATCATTACGACGACGAGAATGATAAAGAAAACTATTGTCTCCGGCCCCACGCTGGCCTCCTCGCTTCGTCAAAGGGCTGGTTTAGCTGCGTTGATGATTCCGTGGTGAGATTATACATCGCGTCCAACCCCTACGGGATCTAAACGGGCGACCGGCGGTCGGGGAATGCTATAATCCCCACGATGATCACCAAAGAAAACGTTGTCGACGGCCTGAATCCGGCCCAGCGCTCCGCCGTTATGACAACCGACGGTCCGCTCCTCGTCCTGGCCGGTCCCGGGTCGGGCAAGACCCGGGTCATTACTCACCGAATCGCCTACCTGCTCGGCACGAAAGGCGTGCCCGCCTCGCAAGTCCTGGCGGTGACGTTCACAAACAAAGCCGCCCGCGAGATGGTCGAACGCCTACGGTTGCTGGTCCCTGGTCAGAGCGACGCGCTGACCGTCGGCACCTTCCACGCGGTTTGCGCTCGTATTTTGAGGCGCGATGGAACGGCTATCGGCGTCCCGCCGAACTTTACGATCGCCGACGACGACGATCAGGTGAAGATCGTCAGGCAAGCCCTGAAGGATTTGGATCTCGACGAAAAGCGGAATCCGCCTCGAGCGATGCTCTATCGGATCTCCTCGGCGAAAAGCAAGCTGATTAGCCCGGATGAGTTTCGCTTGACTGCCGACAATTATGCCGACGAGCAGGTCGCGGTCGTCTATAGCGCCTACCAGAAGCTTCTAGACGCGGCACATCTGCTCGATTTTGATGATATCCTCGTCCGGACAGTCCATTTGTTCCGCGACTCTGGGCCGGTGCTCGATCGTTACCAGCAACGTTACCGCTATATTCTCGTCGACGAGTTTCAGGACACGAACCCGACCCAGTACGCGCTGATTCGACTACTCGGCTCGCGCTATCGGAACGTTTGCGTGGTTGGCGACGAAGACCAGTCGATCTACTCCTGGCGGCAAGCCGACATCCGCAATATTCTGAACTTCGAAAGCGACTTTCCGGACGCCCAAGCCGTCGTCCTCGACCAAAACTACCGTTCGACGCGGACGATCATTCAAGCCGCGCGGAGCGTGATCGCCCCGAACACTCAGCGTAAAGACAAGCGGCTCTTCACCGAAAACGAAGTCGGCGAGCGCATCGTCGTCTTCGAAGCGTATGACGAAAACGACGAAGCGAATTACGTGGCGACCCAGATCGAGCGCCTCGTCGCAACCGGCAAGGCCAAACTCGGCGACATCGCGGTGATGTATCGCGTCAACAGTCAGTCCCGAGTGGTCGAGAAAACCTTCCTCCGCCATCGGCTGCCGCACAAAGTCGTTGGGATGCGCTTTTTCGAACGTAAGGAGATTCGTGACCTACTCGCCTACTTACGGCTGATTCAGAACCCCCAGGACACCGCGAGTTTCGAGCGCATTATCAACGTCCCCGCCCGCCAAATCGGCGCGAAGACGGTTTCCGACTTGCGGATCTGGGCTGGCCGGCTCGGCGTTACCGCGCCCGAGGCGCTGCACCTGATCGGCGAAGCGGAGTCCCTCGGCGCTCCGTTGGCGCTTGGCCCGCGAGCAAAATCCGCGCTCGGCGATTTTGGAAGGACGATCGATACCCTGCGGAGATTCAGCACCGAGATACCGGTCGCGGCGCTCCTCGACAAAACGCTGCAAGTCACCGGCTACCTGGCGGCGCTTCAGGATGGCACCCCAGAGGCTGACGCTCGGGAAGATAACGTCCGCGAGTTGATCAAGGTCGCCGAGGAGTTCAGCGGTTACGGTCCGGAATCGAGCCTTCAAGCCTTTCTCGAAGACGCCGCGCTGGCGGCCGATGCCGACGAGTACGACGAATCCGCCGACGCGGCCACCTTGATTACCCTGCACGCCGCGAAGGGACTGGAGTTCGGAGTGGTTTTCCTCGTCGGTATGGAGGAAGGGATTTGTCCGCACAGCCGAGCCCTGGACACGCCTGACGAATTGGAAGAGGAGCGGCGATTAGCCTACGTCGGAATCACCCGAGCCCGACGACGCCTATTCTTGACCTTTGCTGGACGACGTACTACCTTCGGCGAGAGTTCGGCGCGCGTTCCGTCGCGCTTTATCAAAGATATTCCTAAGGAACTCCTCCAAGGAACGTCGCCAGCGCTGCAAGATCGCCGTTCCAGCCCACCGGAGCCACGCTTCAGCGCCGGCACTCCGTACCGGTCAGCGCCAACCGGGTCGACGAATCAGCCGGTGGCGTCGCCGTCGCTCCATCCCGGCGACCGCGTCAGTCATGCGCGATTCGGGGAAGGGGTTGTCGTCGCGGTAGTCACCCGAGGCGACGATCAGGAAGTGACCGTCGCCTTTCCGAACCAAGCGCCCAAGCGTCTTCTCGCGAGTATCGCTAACCTGACCGCGCTCTAGCCAAGCGCCGCTCGTCGGGGAGGCGTCAGTGTTCCGGCGCTCCGACCATGTCTGCGCCAGCCGTCAGATTGTCCCGGCCTTGCCGGCCGACGATTTGCGTGTAAATTTGAGTGGTCGCAATGTTGGCGTGGCCGAGCAACTCCTGCACTGCCCGCAAATCCGTGTTATCGTCGAGAAGTCGAATCGCGAACGCGTGTCGGAGCGACTGGGGCGTGATGTCGCTAGACAGGCCGGCTTGCCGGGCGTGTTCCTTGAGAATGAGCCAGAAGCCCTGGCGGGTCAAGCGATCGCCCCGGTGATTCACGAACAGGGCGATTTCGTCACGGCTCCGAATGAGCGCGTTGCGGGCCCGATCGACGTAGTCTCGTAGCGCCTCGACAGCCTGAGCTTCCAGTGGGATGATTCGTTCCCGCCCGCGACGTCCCAGGCATCGCACGTAGCCGGAACTCAAATCAATGTCCCCCTGGTTGAGCGATACCAACTCGCTGACCCGCAGGCCAGTGGAGTAGAGAATTCGTAGCATCGCATTGTCGCGCACGTCATCCGGCGAATCGCTTTGTCCGGGTTGTTCGAGGAGACCATTGACTTCAGATTCGCTGAGGCTACGCGGGAGGGTCTTGTCGATTCGCGGCGAATCGAGGTTTTCGGTGGGGTCGTTGAGGATCACACCCTGCGTCGCGAGGAAGTGGAAGAACGACTTAATCGCCGCGATTTTCCGCGCCGCGGTAGTCGTCTTATACCCCTTTTCCTTTAGCGCGACGATGAACCCAATGACCTTGGCGCGGGTGACCTGCGTCCAGCTATCGATAGAGCCGGCTGGGTCGTCCCCCATCGAGTCGTCAATCCGCCGCTGCGCCGACATCAGATACTGGCAAAATTGCGTGAGATCGTTGCGGTAGGCGGCGACCGTGTTCGGGGACGCCGAGAGTTCAGTTTCCAGGTGCCGGAAGTACTGCTCGACCTGATCCCAGAGAGCCTGCTCCATCGTCTCAATCCTCGACCGGATCCGGCTAAACGCCGCCACGTGGCCCACGGGACACACGAGGCTGGACGCGCCAAATTCCTTCGCTAAACACTTATTGAGTTACGGGAAAGGGGTACGTTTGCCCGGGCGGCCGGCTAGCGCGGCGCCCCGAACCACACACGGACGAAGACAGTGCCTCGGCCTAGCCTCCGCTTGCTATCCCGCCCACAACGGGCCGTATTTTATCACACGCTAAGAAAATGTCTAGCTAGTTTGGGCCTTCCCAGTCACCTTTCTAATGATTCTGTCTACTTTCCAAGCAATTGAGACGTCAGGCACCGCTGAATATGGCACGGACCGTGCGTGAACCAGCAGGGAGTAACGTCGACGAGGATCGAGCAGCTTGCTAACTCTGAGGCACGAGGCGTTTCTCGCGTTTGTCGGGCGCCTTCTCCACGATCGCGAGTTTTCGGAGTGGTTTGCCTCGCAGCCCATTTCCGCCCTGGCAAGCCACGGTTTGCGTGGACAGGACTTGCGTGACGTGGCAGAGGTTCTGAACTCCGAGCGGTACGAAGCCCACCTGGCGCACGCACTACGCCCAACCGTTGCCTTGTTGATCGACATGGTTGAGAACGCGAGGCCAAGCGAGGCCCCGGACGCCGCTTCCGCCCGCTACGCGCGTCTCGAGGAAGAGCTTCAAACGGCGCGGGTCCGGGTGTCTAGCGCGCGTGCCAGCACGCGACCCTGGTGGAGGTTCTGGTAGCCGGAGCGGTCCGCCATTCCGTGAGGAGTAAGACAGCGATGTCGTTCTGGTCGCAGATTGGGCAGTGGTTCGATTCGATCTTCGGGGCCGGCGATCCGCCGACCGAAGTTGAACCTTCGAAGATCGAAGCCGCGATTCACGTCATCCAGCTAGCAGTCGAAGACGAACAGCGGACGCGTCAGGTGCGTCGCCTGCGAATCGAGGACTTGCCGCTGGAACGACGGCAAGCCCTTGCCCGTGAATTGAAGCAGATCCTACGGAAAACGCAGCCCGAAGAGTGAATAGCGCGCCAGAGCGCGAACGGGCATTCAGTTCTCGACGACCGGCAAGTTTCGTCGCAGAACTTCCATTCGCTCAATCGCCAAACCGGCGCCGATCGCGACGCACGCCAGCGGGTTCTCGGCCACGTAACACGGGACGCCAGTCTCCTGCGACAGGAGCCGATCGATATTGCGCAAAAGCGCTCCCCCACCGGTCAGGACTATTCCTTTATCCATGACGTCAGAGGCGAGTTCCGGCGGTGTGTCTTCGAGCACCTGTCGAGCTGCCGCCACGATCGCCGACAGGGGCTCGCCGATTGCCTCACGGACCTCGGTGGATCGCAGAACGATCGTCTTCGGCAGGCCGCCGACTTGGTCGCGCCCCCGGACTTCCATGGACATTTCCTCGTCGAGGGGAAGGGCGCTGCCGATCTGAATCTTGATCTCCTCGGCCATCCGCTCGCCGATCATCAAATTGTACTTACGCTTGACGTAGCTGCCGATGGCGTCGTCGATGCGATTCCCGGCCACCCGAACTGACTTCGCTACCACGATGCCGTTTAAGGAGATCACCGCGGCTTCGGTCGTACCACCGCCAATGTCGATGATCATATTCCCGCTAGCGGCGTGAATCGGAATCTTTGCCCCGATTGCCGCTGCGAGGGGCTCCTGAATGAGGTGTGCGCGACCGGCCCCGGCATTGTGGGCAGCGTCGATGACTGCCCGCTGTTCCACACTTGTCACCATCGCCGGGACACAGATCATCACCTGAGGCCGGAACAAGCGCACCCCAACCCCACCGCAAACCTTTTCGATGAAGTACCGGAGCATCGCTTCGGTGTAGACGAAGTTCGCGATGACCCCGTCGCGCATGGGGCGAATAACGGTAATACTCTCCGGCGTCCGCCCGAGCATCTCGCGTGCGTCGTTGCCTACTGCGACAATCGTGTTGTCGGTGCTGGAGATCGCGATAACCGAAGGTTCCTGCAGAACGATGCCTTTACCACGCACGTGCACCAGCACGTTCGCGGTGCCCAGGTCGATGCCAATTTGTTTGGTGAACATTTCGTCTCAGATCTCACGCGCTCGCGGCAGCCGGCTCGAAAGCTACACGTTCCACGCGAGCACCCAGCCCAACCAGTTGGGATAGAACGTTTTCGTAACCGCGATCGATGTGATAAATATCGCAAATCTCGGTGACACCTTCCGCGACTAACCCAGCCAGGATAAGCGCGGCGCCACATCGGAGGTCGAGTGCGCGAACCGTCGTGCCTACCAAAGGCGTCGGGCCCTGGATCGTCGCCGTGTGGCCAGTGACGGCGATCGACGCCCCTAATTTACGCAATTCACTGGTGTACTGCAATCGATCATCAAAAACGCGTTCGTGGATCAAGCTTATACCGTCCGCCTGGGTCAACAGAGTCGCGATCGAGGTCTGAAGATCCGTCGGAAAGCCCGGATAGTGGAGCGTCTGAACCTCAACGGGACGAAGCCGACCGGTACCCCGGACCAAATAATCGCCCCCGTCGATTTCGACGAGCGCGCCAGCCTCCTGAAGCTTGTGGGTAAGCGGGTCCATGTGATCCGGAACGATATCGTGGATCACGACCTCGCCCCGACTGATCGCCGCGGCGATAGCGTACGTCCCGGCCTCGATTCGGTCTGGCATGACCCGGTGATGGAACCCTCCGAGCGCCTCGACCCCATCCACGACGAGATAGCTGGTACCTACTCCAGAGACCCGTGCTCCCATCTGGGTCAGACACGCAACGAGGTCCGCGATCTCCGGCTCGGTGGCGGCGTGCTTAATGATCGTCCGACCCTTTGCGAGGGTCGCCGCCAGAAGAACGTTTTCGGTGCCGGTGTGACTGGGGTAGTCAAGATAGATGCTCTTGCCGATCAAGGCGTCGGCCTGCATATCGTACACGTCGCCGAACAGGCGAACCCGCGCGCCCATCGCCGAGAAACTACGGATGTCCACGTTCACCGGGCGCTTCCCGATGCTGCAGCCGCCCGGATGGGGCGCCCGCACTTGACCTAACCGAGCCAGAATCGGTCCGGTGGCGAGAAACGACGCCCGCATCTGTCGGGCAAGGTCCGCCGGGACGATCGCATTGAGTTGGGTGGATTCCGGCGCGCGTACGACGACACGGTGGCGAATGTCGTCGACGAAAACTTGACAGCCCAAACGGCGGAGGAGTTCGGCCATCGTCCAAACGTCCCGAACCAGGGGGACATTCTCCAGAACACACTCCTCGGTCGTCAGTAGCGCCGCTGCCATGATCGGGAGAGCCGCGTTCTTCGCTCCGTTCGTTCGAACGGAACCGCGAAGCGGTACTTGCCCCTCGATGATGAACTTCTCCATGACGCTCCCTTTGGCGCCCTCTGGCGCGCCTACCGAACTTCGTCCGAGGGGGTTCGGTGGTGTCGCCTCGCGACCTTCAAGCGGACCTGAGAACGTCGCAGCGCCGCTTCGGCGGCCACGAGATCCTCAGTGCTGCCTCGCTCGGCGATCAAGCGGCGCGCCCGTTCCTCAGCCGCATGGGCGCGCTCGATGTCGATCTCCTCGGCACGTTCGGCGGAATCCGCCAGCACGAGCACTCGGTTATCGCGGATCTCGAGGAAGCCACCGCCAATCGCGAGATCGACCTCACCGGCCGGTCCGCGAACTCGAAGGGCACCGGGTTGGAGCGTTGTCATCAGCGCGGCGTGCCGGGGCAGGAGGGTGAGTTCGCCCTCCCGCCCCGGGGCCACGACTGAATCAACATCGTCGGAATAGACCATTCGCTCCGCGGTAACGACGTCCAGTCGCAGCGCAGGCACGTTACGCCTCCTTCGCGGCGCGTGCCCGTTCCGCAACGTCGTCGATCGTCCCAGCCATATAGAAGAGTTGCTCCGGAATATCGTCGTGCTTTCCGTCGATGATCTCGCGGAACCCGCGTACAGTCTCTCGTAAAGGCACGAAAACGCCCGGACGGCCGGTGAAGACCTCGGCGACGTGAAACGGCTGTGAAAGGAATCGTTGAATCTTTCGCGCGCGAGTCACGGTCAGTCTGTCCTCGTCGCTCAACTCTTCGATCCCAAGGATGGCGATGATGTCCTGCAAGTCCTTGTATCGCTGCAAGACTCTCTGCACACCTCGGGCCACGTCGTAGTGCTCTTCGCCAACGACGTTGGGATCCAAGATTCGCGAACTCGAAGCCAGGGGATCGACGGCCGGGAACAGTCCCAACTCGGCGATGGAGCGGTCCAACGACACGATCGCGTCCAGGTGCCCGAACGTGGTCGCCACCGCGGGGTCGGTGTAGTCGTCGGCAGGCACGTAAATCGCCTGCACCGACGTAATCGATCCCTTCTTCGTCGAGGTGATCCGCTCTTCCAGGGCACCCATCTCGGTGGCAAGTGTCGGTTGGTACCCTACGGCGGATGGCATCCGTCCGAGCAGCGCCGACACTTCGGCGCCCGCCAAGGTAAAGCGGAAGATGTTGTCGATGAAGAGCAGAATGTCTCGGCCTTCGATGTCACGGAAATACTCCGCCATCGTCAGCCCGGTCAGCCCGACCCGCAGGCGCACGCCGGGCGGTTCGTTCATCTGGCCAAACACCATCACGGTGTTGCTAATAACCCCGGACTCCGTCATTTCGTGCCAGAGGTCATTGCCTTCGCGCGAACGCTCGCCTACCCCAGCGAAGACGGAATACCCACCGTACTCGGCCGCGATGTTCCGGATGAGCTCCTGGATGATAACCGTCTTACCGGTTCCCGCGCCACCGTAAATGCCAATTTTGCCACCACGGGTGAACGTCGCGACCAGGTCGATGACCTTGATGCCGGTCTCGAGGACCTGGGCTTCCGTACTCTGCTCGGCGAACGAGGGGGCCGGGCGGTGAATCGGAAACTTGAGTTCGCTGTGGACCGGCCCCATCCCGTCGATGGGCTGTCCCAGAACGTTGAACATTCGGCCAAGGGTGGCCGGTCCCACCGGCACCGCGATTGGTGACCCGGTATCCAGCGCCTCGGCTCCGCGACGCAGCCCATCGGTGCTGTCCATCGCCACGGCCCGAACCCAGTTGTTGCCGAGGTGTTGCTCGACCTCGACCACGATTCGACCGTTCTCACTTTCCACGTCGAGCGCGTTCAAGAGATCCGGAAGTTGCCCCGGTGGGAACTCTACGTCCACGACCGGGCCGATGACCTGGACGACTCGACCTTTGGTTTCGGCCTTCGTCTCAACTGCCACGTAGATCTACCTCCTGACCGTGACTTAGCCCTTCAGGGCTTCGGCTCCGGCCGCAATTTCAAGAATTTCTTTGGTGATACTAGCCTGGCGGGCTTTGTTATAGGTCAGAGTGAGTTCCTGAACAACGTCCTTTGCGTTGCGCGTGGCGTTGTTCATGGCGACCATTCGCGCGCTGTGCTCGCTTGCCACGGCGTCCAGTACCGCCTGGTAAACCTCAATTTCCACGTAGCGAGGGAGGAGACTGGAAAGAACCGCTTGAGCGTTCGGCTCAAAAATGTAGTCGACCAATCCGGTCGCCTCTTCGGTCGGCGGCAGCACCGGAAGCAGTTGGCGAGTGACGATCTCCTGCTTGCTCGTCGACATGAACCGACTGTAGACGATGCTGACCCGATCGAAACGCCCTTCACGGTACCCGTTAATGGCAACCGTCGTGATTGGCGAGACGTCAAGCAGCCGCGGTCGCTCGCTCAGCCCGGTGACCTCGGCGATGACGTTGCCGTCGTGTCGAATTAGCCAGTCGCGGCCTTTTCGTCCGATTGGCATACTGTCGACTGGCGCTTCGGAATTCAAGATCGAACGCGCGGCAGCGCGGATGATGTTCGCGTTGAGCGAACCGCAGAGTCCTCGGTCACCGGTAATGACGATTAGGCCCGCCCGGCGGACCGGCCGCTGGACCAGCAATGGGTCAACCTCATCAGCAGTCGCGGTAAACCGGGCGAGCCCGCCGACCAACTCGGCCATCTTCTCCGCGTACGGACGGCTCGCCGATACCAGTTCTTGAGCCCGGCGCATCTTTACCGCGGACACCATCTCCATCGCCTTGGTGATCTGGCTAGTGTTCTTAACGCTTCGGATCCGTCGGCGAATCTCACGTGTACTCGGCATTGTCTGTCCTCTCCCACGAAGCCCGCGGGGGATCTATCAATTGAGTGTGTGGCGCGAAGACAGGCGCGACAATCGAACCGACCGGTCCGAACGAGCGCGCTCGCGCCCGCTGCCGCGCCTGCCGCCGCACCCTCCAAGCGCCGAACTAGAACGGGACGGTCTGCTTGAATTGCCCGATTGCGGTCTTGAGACCCTCGATCGTCGCGTCGCTCAGTACCTTATCCCGCGAGATTGCTTCGCCAATTTGCGGGTAGCTCGACGACACGAAACGCAAGAACGCGCTCTCAAACGCCCGGATCTTTGCGACCGGTACGTCGTCCAGGTAACCGTTGTTCACGGCCCAAATGATCATGACCTGCTGTTCAACCGGCATCGGCTGGTACTGTGGCTGCTTGAAGATCTCGGTGATGCGCGCGCCGCGCTCCAATTGAGCCCGGGTCGTTTTGTCGAGGTCCGAGCCAAACTGAGCGAACGCCGCCAACTCGCGGTACTGGGCAAAGTCAAGCTTCATTCGGCCAGCGACCTGCTTCATCGCCTTCGTCTGCGCCGAGGAACCGACGCGCGAGACCGAAATCCCCACGTTCACGGCGGGGCGAATGCCCGCGTAGAACAGGTCGGATTCAAGATAGATTTGACCGTCGGTAATCGAAATGACGTTGGTCGGGATGTACGCCGACACATCGGCGGCCAGTGTCTCGATGATCGGCAGCGCGGTCAGGCTGCCACCACCGTGCACCTTATCGTACTTAGCCGCTCGTTCCAACAAACGGGAGTGCAGATAGAAAACGTCGCCCGGATACGCCTCGCGGCCGGGTGGTCGGCGGAGAACCAACGAGATTTCCCGATACGCCCAGGCGTGCTTGGTCAAATCGTCGTAGACGATCAGCGCGTCGCGGCCAGTCTCCAGATACTCTTCGGCGATGGCGCAACCGGCGTAGGGAGCGATGTACTGCAACGCCGCCGAGTCGGTCGCGTTCGCGGCGACGACGATCGTATTGTCCATCGCGCCGGCCTTTTCCAGCGTGGCAACGACTTGCGCGACCTTGGCGGCCTTCTGGCCGATCGCAACGTACACGCAGGCGATGTCGCCCTTCTTCTGGTTGATGATCGTATCGAGGGCGATAGCGGTCTTTCCCGTCCCTCGGTCGCCGATGATGAGCTCGCGCTGCCCACGGCCAATCGGGATCATCGCGTCGAGCGCCTTGATACCGGTCTGAACCGGCTGGTTCACCGCAGAGCGGGTCACCACGTTGGGGGCAATTCGCTCGACAACCCGGCGGCGAGTGGCGCCTAGCGGGCCCTTTCCGTCGATTGGCACGCCGAGCGGGTTGACGACTCGACCGACCAACTCGTCGCCGACCGGGACGTCGACGATCCGACCGGTCGTCCGGACCTCGTCGCCTTCCTTGAGCCCCTCTTCGGACCCCAGGATAACCGCGCCGACGGTTTCTTCTTCCAGGTTCAGCGCCAGGCCAAACACTCCGGTGCTGAACTCCAACATTTCTCCGGACATCGCGCCGGAAAGGCCATAAATGCGAGCGATGCCGTCGTGAACCTCGATAATCGTTCCGACGTTGACCGAGGTGACCGGCTGGGTGAACTTCTCAATCCGCTCGCGAATGATTGAACTAATTTCTTCGGCTCGTACTGCCACGTTCTGCTCCCTCCTCAGGCCATCAGGCTTTCGCGGAGCGCGTTGAGACGCCCGACGACGCTGGCATCGATCAAACGATCGCCCACTCGCGCGACAAATCCGCCGATAATCGACGGACTCACCGCGGTTTGCATCACCACGTTCCGCGCGCCGGTCAGGGCTCGCAACCGCTGCTGGAGTTCACCAGCAGTCGCGTCGTTTAGCGGCACCGCGGTGGTTACCTGTGCGTGGACAATTCCGCGCAGGCTGTTCAACTCATCTTCGTAGGCGGCGACGACGTACCCGATCAGGTTCGTCCGCCGGTTCTGGACCAATAATATGGCAAAATTGCGAGCTTTCTCCGGCACTTGGGCCAGAGTTGCCTGGATCATATGGATCTTCTGCTCGGTGGGGATGGCCGGATTATCTAAGAACGCGCGCAGAGTCGAATCCTCGAAAACGTCCCGGATCACTCGAAGGTTGCGCAGCCACCCATCGAGGTCGTGGTCATCCCGACCGATTGCAAAGACGGCCCGGGCATACCGGCGGGCAACGCCGCTCGTCGCCATGATCTCTCTGGATCTCCTTCACTAATTGACGTTGAGTTTCTCGGTTTCGGCCAGTGCCTCACGAATCAAACGCTGGTGCGACTCTTGATCGAGGGAACGTCCGACCGCGCGTCCAGCCGCCAACACCGCCAGGTTCGCCACCTGCTTCCGGAGTTCACTAACCGCGGCTTCCCGTTCGCGGGCGATGGCCTCCAGCGCCCTCTCGCGCTGCTCTTCGAGGAGCTTGCGAGTCTTTTCCGTCTCTTCCTGACGCAAACGCTCGGCGATTTTTTCCGCCTGTCCAATGATCTCCTGGCCCTCGCGCCGCGCCTCGGCAATCCGCTGGGCGAATTCGGCCTCGGTCCGCTCGGCCTGGGCCTTGATCTCTTCCGCGCGCTCCATGCTTTGGCGGATCCGCTCCGAGCGCTCGTCCAGCATTTTGACGATTGGCTTATAAGCGACGGCGCGCAAAATGACCAGCAGAAGTACAAAGTTGATAAGCTGAGCAACGAAACCGGGTAAGGTTACTCCGAGGCCTTCCAACGCTCCTCTCCTTCTGCGAGCAAGTGCCGTTGCAGGGTGTCACCTGCAAATGGGTTGGGTCAGAGTTTCCCGTGGGTCGGGGCAACACGATCTCGGCTCCCTCGCTCCGCGGGGCAACCGAGGTTTTGATACCCCACCAAACTGCATGATACCAGATACCAGGGTGGGCCGAACGAACCTCGTCCGGCCCGATGAACGTCCCCCGCCTAGGTAAACTTGAGAATGAGGGCGACGACCAGCGCGTAAATCGCGATGGCTTCCGCGAACGCAAGACCAAGGATCATGTTGAGGCGAATCGTGGGCTCAGCCTCCGGGTTACGTCCGAGCGCTTCCATCGCTCGGCTGACCAGAATGCCGATGCCGAGGCCTGGCCCCATTGCGCCAAGCCCAATTGCCAGGCCAGCCGCCAACATTTTTAATCCGACATCCGTCACAGCCTTTTCCTCCTTCTGCCGCCAGGGCCAAGAATGGTCGGTCGCTGGCCGCGCCACACTGCCAGCCCTTTCGGGTTGTTAGATTCTGTCTCGGGAACAATGGTACGGAGGATTGCCGAACGACCCCAAGCCGTTGCTTCGGACGCGGCACGGTCAGCCCCCACCCGGGAACCGTCGCACGAGTCAGGCATCCCGCGAGGAATCGTCCTCGGGGTGCTCGCCTTTCTTGCGAGTCCTCGTCGTCGCCGCAGCTTCGTCGATTGACTGCGCCACCAGCCGGAAAACGATGATGCTGCCCAGGATGATACCCAGAAGCGACAGCACCAGTGTTCCCCACGGTTTGGTGCCAAAGCGCGAGTCGATCCACAATCCAAGCACGAGGCCCAAGATGATTGAACCAACCATCGTCAGCCCGAGCTGCGTTATCAAGGCAAGCGGTCCGCCCCAACCTTGACCCATCCGATGCTCCCGTCTGGCGCCGGGGCAAAGTATAGCATGGCGTAGTTGACGGGCGCAACCGGAGAATCCCGGGGGAGAAATCCAGCCGGCGGATCTGTCGCGCGAAAAAGGCCGGAAAGTCAGCGAGGGTGCCCTGACATTCAGGGCACCCTCGCGAGGGAATCCGAGCGGTGAAACTACCCGACCGCGGGGGCCGGGCTGAGCATCGGAGGTGGAATGATTTGGTCCGGCAGGAAGCAACGCTCCAAAGCATCACCTTCTACCGTCTCATCCCGTAGCAGAGCTTGCGACATGCGATCTAATGCGTCGCGATGACTCGTCAGAATCTCCAGTGCTCGGTTATAGGCCGTCTGAATCAGGCCGAGAATTTCTTCGTCGATAGCCTCGGCACTCTTCTCGCTATAGTTCTTCTGCTCCCCAATCTCGCGACCGAGGAACACCAGTTCCTCTTTGTGACCCATCGCCACCGGTCCGATTCGCTTGCTCATGCCGTACTCGGTCACCATGCGCCGAGCCATCTGAGTCGCGCGCTCGATATCGTTTTCCGAGCCGGTGGTCATCTCGCCGAACACGATCTCCTCAGCGACGTGTCCGCCGAGCGCAAAGACCAGGAAGTCCTCGAACTGTGACTTGGACCACAGGTAGCGATCTTCGGCTGGCAGGACTCGGGTGTAGCCACCCATCATCCCTCGGGCGATGATCGACACCTTGTGAAGCGGGTCGACGTTCTTCAACATCTTCGCCGCGACCGCGTGGCCGGCTTCGTGATAGGCCGTGACCAGCTTTTCGTGTTCGGAGATGACCCGAGACTTGCGCTCTGGCCCGGCGATCACGCGATCGATCGCTTCTTCGAACTCCGCCATACCAATGCGCTTCTTGTTGCGGCGCGCTCCAAGAATCGCGGCCTCGTTCACCAGATTCGCGAGGTCGGCCCCGGAGAAACCTGCCGTCTGTTTGGCGAGGATCTCGATCGTCACCGACGGTTCGATCGGCTTGCCACGCATGTGCACTTCCAGAATCGCGCGTCGGCCGGCGATATCCGGGCGATCGAGCACAACTTGCCGATCAAATCGGCCCGGTCGCAAAAGCGCGGGGTCCAGAACATCTGGTCGGTTCGTCGCGGCGACGACGATCACGTTGGTGTTCGAGTCGAAGCCGTCCATCTCGACCAGAATCTGGTTCAGGGTTTGCTCGCGCTCGTCGTGGCTGCCACCCAGACCCGCGCCACGCTGCCGACCAACCGCGTCGATTTCGTCGACGAAGATAATGCACGGCGCGTTGCGCTTTGCCTGATCGAAGAGGTCACGGACGCGGCTCGCGCCGACGCCCACGAACATCTCGACGAACTCGGAACCGGAGATGCTAAAGAACGGTACGCCGGCCTCGCCGGCCACGGCACGGGCCAGAAGGGTCTTGCCGGTGCCCGGTGGCCCAACCAGCAGCACGCCGTGGGGAATCCGAGCGCCGAGCGCGGCGAATTTCTCCGGATACTTCAAGAATTCGACAACTTCTTGAAGTTCCTGTTTCGCCTCCTCCACCCCTGCTACGTCGTTAAAGGTGACCGACTGCTTATTGCCCATGAACATCCGGGCGCGGCTCTTCCCAAACGACAGTGCCTGATTGTTGGAGCCTTGTGCCTGCCGCATCATAAATAGGAAAACACCAGCCAGGAAGACGAAGGGTAAGAATTGCAGCATCAGGCTGAGCCAGTTACCTAGCTCGGCCGGCTTCTGGTATACCACGTCAACCTTAGCGATCTGGCTCTGCGGAACGCCCGCCGCCTCCATCACCTGATAGACGTTGGTATTTGGATCCGCCTGGACCTGCGCCTCGACCCCATCGGATCGCTCGACCGTCCAGGAGTTTCCTTGAACGATAATCTGCTTGATCTGGCCTTGCCGCGCTTGCTGCATCACGTCGCCGAGCGATTCCTGCTGTGGCTGCCGCCCGCCTCCCGAAGGAAAGAACGACAGAAAAAGCGCGATCAGCGCCACGATGATCAGCAAATAGACAAAGCTATTTCTCAGCCACTTTGTATCCATGAACCGGCTCTCGTCTCCTTGCCGACTCGGCTCCTGCTTAGGATTATAAACAGAACTCTCAACCTTTTCAAATCATTAATCGTCAAAAAACGATTATGGGCGCTTGTAGACTTCTGGGCGGAGCACTCCAATGTAGGGCAGATTGCGATATTGCTCGGCGTAGTCCAAACCATAGCCAACCACAAAACGATCGGGAATCTCGAATCCGACGTAGTCAATCGGCGGCGCGAATCCTTTTGCCTTGTCTTTCCGAAGCAGCGCGCAGATGCGGACGCTCCGAGGGCCTCGATTAAGCAAATTCTCGAGCAGGTAGCGCAGGGTCAGGCCGGTGTCCACGATATCCTCCACGATTAAGACGTCCCGTCCCTCGATCGAGTCGTCCAGATCCTTGAGGATACGCACAACCCCGGTTGACTCGGTGCTTTGCCCGTAACTCGAAACGGCCATGAAGTCAAGCTCGATCGGCAGTCCGACGTTACGCGACAAGTCAACCATGAACATCACCGCGCCCTTCAGGACGCCGACGAACAACGGGGCATTTGCCGCATAATCGACGCTGATTTGTCGCCCCAATTCGGAGACGCGCCGCTGAATCTCCTCTTCGGAGATCATCACCGTATCGATGTCGTCGTGCGTGGGATTCACCGTTCACCTTTATTCTTCTGATCACGTGCTGTCTTCACCGACGACCCTTCGGTACCGTCAGCCGCCCCGATCCACGACTTCACAGCAGACAACCTCTTGGGCATCCGGGCCAGCGAGAAACTCTCGGCTCCTTCGTAGCCCCACCACCCACGCGATTCGGTCGCCCGTTCCCAGGAGCGGTACGCCGTCCCGCTCCGCGCGCGGGATGTGCGCGTCCACGAGAACGTCCTGCAGCTTCTTGGTCCCGGCCAGTCCTTCCGGTGCCAACCGGTCGCCGGGCCGTCGCGAGCGCAGGACCAGGGAATCCGCTAGCTGACGAGCATCTAGGTCCGTGTGCCAGCGGTCTCCCAGTCGGGACAAGCACCGCTTTTGCTGGCGACGGACCCGAAGCGTCGCGCGCTCCGGCCGTTCGCTGCTGCGGACGGATCGCGGCAGTCTGATTGGCAGTTCGTTCGGCGACCCGGACAGTGCGACGGTGCCGTCGACCGGCTCGGGAGGAAGCGCTGCGCTTTGCGGACCAATGCTCAGCCAGTCGTGCTCGATGTGAACGAACCGTCCGCCCGGCCAGTCGAGACGAGTGCCCGCCGGCCAGTGCTCGGCGGCCTCAATCGCCGTTTCGACCGCCTCCGAGCCAATCGTTACCCCACCGGGCATCGCGGCCCGACGAACCAGCGCCCGTTTGAGCGCGGCCGGAAGTGCCCGAAATCGATCACGTCGGATGAGCCAGCGCGCGCCCTGGACGACCACCAGATCCGGTAGCCGCCGATCAAGCTCATCCTCGACAAAAGTCTCGGTGTCGGCCGCGGCCCTCCCGAGCCGCTCCAGCGCAAGGTCGACGCGCGGATTAAGGTGGCGCATGCCGGGCAAGACTTCGTGGCGGACCCGGTTCCGCGAAAAGGCGACATCCTGATTTGTTATGTCCACCCGTGGGCTCAATCCGTTAGCCCGACAGTACGCTTCGGTATCGCTACGGGCAAGCGCAAGTAGCGGACGAAATAGGCGAAGTCTTTCCCCGTCGACGTCGAGCGCGGTGTCCTCGGTCATACCAACCAGTCCGCGCAGACCCGAGCCCCGAATCAGGTGGAGCAGCCGAGTTTCGTTCTGGTCGTCCCGAGTGTGGCCGAGAGCGACCGCCAGCGCGCCGGTTGAAGTGGCTAAATCGGCAAAGAACTTCAACCTGGCGTAACGCGCTGCCTCTTCGAGGCCGGTGGCGCGTTCCGCGGCCAGTTTGCGAACATCCAGCCTCCCGATGCTGCAGGGAATGGCGAGTGACGCCGCGATCTCACAAACGAACCGGGCGTCCTCCGGCGACTCGCCACGCAGGCAATGATCGACGTGGGCGACGCGCAGCCTTGGTCGTTTATCCTCGGAAAGCCGTGCCAGGGCGTGGAGAAGCGCGAGTGAATCCGCTCCGCCGGAGACCCCGACGAGAAGCGCCACCCGTGACAGTCCCTGTCGGTGCACGGCCTCTTCGATTGTCGCGAGAAAATGCGCGGACGATACCATGGCGTTGACCCGTCTAGAAACCTGGAGAAAATAGAGAAGGCGATCCTAGATCTCTAGGATCGCCACGTGGTAGCGGGGGTTGGATTCGAACCAACGACCTTCGGGTTATGAGCCCGACGAGCTGCCACTGCTCCACCCCGCGTCAACACTAGTATTATAGGCTTCGATCAGCGCCAAGTCAAGGCAACGCCCTGACCGGCGGCGAACGCCGAGTGGGGCGGCGCCTTTGATCGAGCCGCCCCACTCGGCGCGTCAAGCCGAGCGCTTTGCCGTCGACGGTTTGGGAGTCGCCGCTCCCTTCTCTTTGTAGGTTAACACGCGGCCCCAGGTGCTCTTGGTACCCCAGATGCCGGACCGCAGACACTGCAGTTGGACGATCTGACTGTGGTCCACGAACAGATTGACTTCCGGACCGTAGTTCGTGACGTACCAGGAGAAGACGGCCGGATCCGCGGCTTCGAACATGACCTTGTCGAGGCCGAGCGAGTCGACGAACTTGGCCGGAACATCCGAACGCCAGGTCTCCACGCTCTCGGTAATGCCCTCGGATTCGATCATGATCATGTACGCGCCAGCGTCGATAAAGCGCCTCGCCTCGGCGATCGCCAGCTCCGGTGCGCGAGTCCCCTCGACCGCTAACTCGGACGCCGCGGTTGCCCCGCCCGCCCCGAACTGAATTCCCACTTCCGGTTTTGCTTTCAACCCGGCCTTCTGGACAGATTCGACCAACCGCAGCCAGTCCTCGAAGGGTATCGTGACGAAGCCGGTGGAGACTTCGATGATGTCGAAGCCAATCTCTCTGCAGGACTGGATATACTTTTGGACGGCGTCGGTCCCCTGGGTCAGGACAAACTCGATGAATCCGCCGGTCGAGACGAGCACGTCGTGCCGATGGCACAGTTCGATGATCTCTTTAATCGCGCTTCGCGGCATGAGGGAAAACGAGCCCCCGGCAAACTTGAGGGAGTCGACGTACCACCCCATGGTGTCGAGTACGTCCTGAAGGTAGTTCGTGCCCATCGGGGTATAATAGGGCCCCCGGATTTCGGTCACCCCTCGCGCCCGCGGCTTCGCGGGCGATTCGTTCACGCGCAGAAAGGGCATCCACCGCTCGGCGCCCGACGGGTCAGAGTTTTTCCGCTCAGCCACCTGAATCTCCTCGATCGGTGAAGTTTGAAACGAAACGACGCGGGTCAACTTGCCGACCGACGCACCGGAGCGACGGCCGACCGCACGCGCGCGAGTAGTTGCATCAAGTCGGCAACGGTTATCGTCTCCAAATTGGCAACTGCTTGCACGATCTGCTCTCTTAGACCGGCATCCGCACCCGGGGCGCTCAAAAGGTCGAACTTCTTGACTTCGGTTTCCCAGCGGATCGGCTGAGTGTAGTATCCTTCGTAGGCAAGTTTTTCGAGGAACAGGCGCTTGCCATCGCGAAGCCAAACCGTCACCCTGGTCGGCATTTGCCGGGGAAAGTGCTGCGACAATTCATTGGACGGCCGCACGCTGACCTTGCGCAGGAGGTTCTGGACGTCCTGCCGAAGGATCCGTTGCGGTAGGTACTGACTCGGGGTAACCTCGCCGTCCAGAATCGCGACCGCGACCATGTAAGGAAGGCTGTGATCGGCTTCCTCCTTGGTTCGGATCGTCGTCTTCTCGCCCTCCTCGCCGCCGCCGATGATGTTGTAGGCAACGTCGAAGGTTTCGACTTCAACTCGGTCGACTTCTTCCGCCTTGAAGTTATTCACTTGACGCAACTCCAGGACGGCTTCCAGCGTCGACTGGGAATGTACTTCGGCGTTGTACTTCTTGACTGAAGTTTCGGTCACCTTCTCCAGGTTTTCCTTAGACCAGTCAATCGCAAAAGGCCCGGAAATGGTATCCGCGAACCCCTTGTTGCCTTCGAAGACCTCGCGCGGACCGGTGATGCCCCGCATGGCGAGGAACGTCGCGTGAGTACACCCGAACACGGTGTTCGGATATGCCAACCCCTTCCAGTTCGACAACGCGCCGGTTCGGGTAACCCGGAGCGCGTTGAAGGCAGTTCCGCAGATGCCGATCGCATTGGTCGTTTGCTCGACATTCAAGTCGAGCGCCTTGGCCACCCCGGCCGCGACCGCGAACGAGCCAAGGGTGGTATGGTCAAACCCGCGGGCCCGCACCGGCGCGACGTCGCACAGCCGACAAAAGACCTGATAGGCCACGGCCAACGCGACCATGAGGTTCTTGCCGTCGCGGGCCTGGTATTCTCCCCCGGCCAACACCGCGCCAAGATTGTCGCTCGGGTGGCAGGTTTCCCCCTTCGCCAGGTAACTGTCGTTGAAGTCGAGATAGCGCACGAGCGCGCTATTGTAAAATGCGGCGCGGTCCGGCGCGGTTCGGCCGCCCGCGATGAGCGTACAGAGCGACGAACCCCCGAAGTCCGCCAGCTGCTCGCGAATCCTCGCGATCGGCTCACCCCCGAGCGCGCCGATTGCACAGCCAAGGGAATCGAGAATCCGGACCTTCAACTGAACGCGCGCGACTTCCGACAACTCGTCGTAATTCGCGCGCGCGACGAACGCGGCCAATTGCTCACTCATCGTCATCTGGACTTACCTCCGGATAAACACGAGCCGCCAGCGTCGACAACGTTCTGGGGTTCACCGGTCAGGAAAGCTCGGACGTTTTCGACGACTGTTTCGAGAATTCGCCGCAGGGCTTCGCGACTGTAGAACGCGCTGTGTGGCGTGATAATGACGTTCGCGCGACGCGAGAGGGCGTGATGGCGAAGCAGTGCGCGGAGTTTGTCTTCCGCGCCAGTTGAGGTAAGCAGGCGCTCTTCTTCGGCGACTAACTCTTCGCCTTCGACGACGTCCAAGCCCGCGCCAGCCAGGATGCCCTCGTCGAGAGCCCAGGAAAGCGCTTCGGTATCGACGAGCGAGCCGCGCGCCGTATTGATCAAGAGGGATCCCGGCTTCATCGACGCGAAGCGCGCGCGGTCCATCAGGTGAAAGGTATCCGGGGTTGCCGGCGCGTGGAGCGTGACGACGTTCGCTTGTTCGAGGAGTTCGTTAAGCGCGACGTAACGGAATCCCAGCACCTCGGCGAGGAGGGGTTGAGGCTTCACGTCGTAGGCGAGCACCGACATGCCAAAACCCCGGCCGATCCGAACGACGTGCATGCCAATACTGCCCGCGCCGACGACTCCCAGCGTTTTTCCGTAAAGGTCAAAGCCTTCCAGGCCTTCCAATGAAACGTCGCCACGGATCGCGCGCTGGTTAGCTTGCATGATCCGCCGCGCCAGGCACAGAATGAGCCCGAAGGTGTACTCGGCAACCGTGTTCGCGCCGTACTGCGGAACGTTGCTGACGACGATTCCCCGATCGCGCGCGGCGCGCATGTCGATGTGGTCGTAGCCGGTTGACCGGGTCGCGATAAAGCGAAGGTCGGGAAGGCGGTTCAAGACGTCACGGGTGACCCGCGAGCGAATGAATACCGAGATGATCGCCGCGCTCTCCGCGCGCGCTACCGTCTGGGCGTCGAGCGGATCCGGATAGACCTGCAGGTCGGTCCCCGGCAGGGCTCCCCGCAAGAATTCCTCTTCCCAAGGATGGACCTCAAAGAAAACGATCCGAGTGTTTCGATCTGCCATCGCGCGTACCGTCCCGGGCCCAAGCGGATCAGGCGTGTCGTGCCTCGGAAGGTGTCCGGCACGAACCATGCCGGACGGCCGCGCTAGCGAGGAAATTGGATGACAGTTTGTCCGCCGAGGTACGGCTGCAGGATGTCCGGCACGCGGACCGAACCATCCTCATTTTGGTACGTCTCGAGCACCGCGGCGAGGGTGCGGCCAACGGCGAGACCCGAGCCGTTGAGGGTGTGCAGGTACTCCGGCCGTGCCCGAGGAGTTGGGCGAAACCGAATGTTCGCCCGACGCGCCTGGAAGTCGCCGAAGTCACTGCAGGAGGAAATTTCGACCCAGCGGCCACCAACGCTCGGCGCGTCGTCGTCACCAACTGCCGGCAGCCAGACTTCGAGGTCGTACGTTTTGGCCGCGGCGAAACCGAGGTCGCCGGTACAGAGCAGCATAACGCGGTAGGGCAACTCGAGGCGATTCAGGACGTCTTCGGCGCTGGCGACCAGACTTTCCAGTTCGCGCGCGGACGTTTCCGGCCGAACGACCTTCACCATTTCGACCTTTTCAAATTGGTGCACGCGAATCAAGCCGCGGGTGTCACGTCCCGCCGCGCCGGCCTCGCGGCGAAAGCAGGCCGAGTACGCGACGTTCCGAATTGGCAGGGTTTCGGCGTCGAGGATCTCGTCGCGGTACAGATTCGTCACCGGGACCTCGGCCGTCGGGATCAGCCAGAGGCTGTCCGCGTCGACGGAGTAGGCTTCGTCGGCAAACTTCGGGAGTTGGCCGGTTCCGACCATGCAGTCCCGCTTAACGAGGTAGGGAGTAAGAACCTCGGTAAATCCGTGCTCGCGAGTGTGCAGGTCAAGCATGTATGAGATTAGCGCGCGGTTCAATCGGGCGACGTCTCCCTTGAGCACCCAGGAGCGCGGACCGCTGATCTTGCTACCGGCGGCGAAGCTCAACCCGCCCAGCCGCTCACCGACATCCCAGTGGGGCCGCGGTGGGAAGGAGAATACCCGGGGCGTTCCAAGTCGCCGGACTTCAACGTTCTCATCCGCCCCGGACCCCACCGGTGTCGTGGCGTCCGGGAGATTGGGGACGTACAGAAGTAGCTGCTCAAGTTCGCGGTCGATCTCGGCGATTCGGATGTCTAAACTCCGGATCCTCGCTCCGACCTCCCGCATTTCGGCCAGCAACGCCGGGGGGCGCTGCGTCATTCTGCCCATTTTCTGGGACACCAGATTCCGCCGAGCGCGCAGGCCCTCGGCTTCGGTCAGAACCTGCCGGCGGTCGGCGTCCAGGTGCAGAATCTCCTCGATCGGAGCGGTAGTGTGTCGGTCGGCAAGCGCACGCCGGACGAGATTCGGGTCGTCACGAATCCGTTTGAGACTCAGCATGCCGTCCCTTCTCCCAGTGCTGAACCACCGCACCCACTCGGCGTTGCCATAGTGCCTCCACTCCGCGCCAATCGGGCACTGGTGTCCCGTCAGGGCGGGGTGGTTGGGCACCAATGCGGGGTGCCCCTGGGCCGGGTGTCTCGACTTTGCCCTAGGTCAAGGAGCGTCGGTGAGGAAAGAGGATGACTTCGCGAATCGACTGTTGGTCGGTGAGAAGCATCACCAGACGATCCACGCCAATCCCCAGGCCACCGGTCGGCGGCATGCCGTGCTCCAAGGCCTCGATGAACTCTTCGTCGAGGACGTGCGCTTCGTCATCGCCGGCCGCCCGCGCCTGGAGCTGCTCGGCAAATCGCGCCCGCTGGTCGATCGCGTCATTCAGCTCGCTAAAAGCGTTCGCGATCTCGATGCCGCCGACGTAGGCCTCGAAGCGCTCGACGAGTCGCGGATTCTCTGGCTTGCGCTTGGCAAGCGGCGAAAGCTCGACCGGATAGTCCAGGATGAAGGTTGGCTGGATCAGCTCATGTTCCACGTGCGTGCTCAGCAACTCGTCGACGATCTTTCCCCAGGACGACGTCGGGCTGATCGGCAGGTTCAGGTGTGCGACCTCGCGAAAGAGGTCGTCGCGATCCGGGTGAGCCAGCACGTCGACGCCGGATTTCTGGAGAATCGCGTCTCGCAAGGTTACCCGTCGCCACGGCGGCCGCAGGTCCACCACCTGACCATCGAAGGTGATCGTCGTCTTTCCGAGGACGGTGTGAGCGATCCAAGGTACTAACTCCTCGACCATGGTCATCACGTCGAGGTAGTTCGCGTACGCCTCATACGACTCCATCACCGTAAACTCCGGGTTATGGGTCGTATCCACGCCTTCGTTTCGAAAAACTCGACCAACCTCAAAGACCTTATCAAACCCGCCGACGATCGCGCGCTTGAGGTACAACTCGGTCGCGATTCGCATGAAAAACTCGCGGTCGAGCGCGTTGTGAAAGGTCTTAAAGGGACGGGCCAGCGCACCACCGTAAAGTGGCTGCAGAACCGGCGTTTCAATTTCGATGAAGCCGCGCTCCTCCAGGAATCGCCGCATCGCCGACACCGTCGCACTGCGCGTACGGAAGATCTCGCGAACCTGCGGATTTGCCATCAGGTCCAGGTACCGCTGCCGATATCGCTTTTCCACGTCGGTGAGCCCATGCCACTTTTCCGGCATCGGCCTTAAAGATTTCGCGAGTAGCACCAGCTCGGTCGCCTCGACGCTGACCTCGCCAGCCCGAGTCTTCATCAAACGTCCGGTCGCGCCAATAAAGTCGCCAAGGTCGAACAACGTCTTAAAAGCCTCGTAGTTCTCGGCTCCGAGAACGTCTTCCTTGAGGAACAACTGGATCTTGCCGCTGCCATCTAGAATGTGGCAAAAGCTCGCCTTCCCCATGATCCGGCGGCTCACCAGGCGACCAGCGACCGAGACGGTTTGTCCGGCAAGTCGATCGAAGTCGGCAACGGCCTCCAGGTTCGGCACCGTTCGACGAAAGTTAGTCGGATAGGGCTCGATCCCACGCTCCCGCAAGTCGCGCAACTTGCGCAAGCGTTGCGCGACCAGTTCGTCGGCGTGTTCGACCGGCGCTGTGGCGTTGGCGGGCGGAATCTCCGGCAAATTCTGTGCGTCCGTTATGTCGTTTGCCATTCACTTTTCGCCAAAAAGAATTGATAATCCCCGTTGCGGGGAGCTAGTCGATCGACTGAATTGCAAGGCGAAGCGCTCCGGCGGGTATGGTTATGTTAATTTCGTCGCCGACCTTTTTCCCGAGTAGGGCGCGGCCGACCGGCGACTCGTTCGAGATTCGGCCGTGAACCGGGTCGACTTCCGCTGAGCCAACAATCGTGTAGTGTTCGAGTTCGCCGTCGTCGGTCTTCACGGTGACTTCCGAACCAAGCCGCACCACGTCGTGCTGCCGATGATCGGTGTCGATCGAAACCGCGTTTGCCAAAAGCTTTTCGACGGTAAGTAAGCGACCTTCGACGAACGCTTGCTCGTTTTTCGCCTCTTCAAGTTCCGGATTATCGTCTGACTCGTTATACTCTTTCGACAGGCGAATTACCTCGGCAACCTGAGGCCGGCGCACTTCGCGCAAATGTTTCAACTCGGCCTCGAGTTTTGCCCGTCCCTCTGGCGTGAGGTACACCGGCTTATCGCGCATAACTTGCCTCTCCTAAGCTGATTCGAGACAGACGCGTACGGAAGATAAGGCCGAGCATCCTGCCCCCAAAACACGAAATGAACCGAGGGCTAAGTACCCCCAGTTCATCGTGTCAGCGCTCGGGATATTATAGACCCAACCGGCCGACCCCGCAAGGAACGCGACTTCTCGCGCAAAGAGTTACCAGTAGCCGTTCTCCGCGCAACAAAGGCTATACCAGTAGGGTGGTTGACATGCTTCGTTTGCCTGCTATAATGCGACGAAGGTATGATCCCGACCCCCATTCCACGGCGTTCATCAAGGGGCAGGCCGCGAGTTGGTAGGACCAGCGCTGGCTCACGGTTGTCTGCGGTCAGAAAGAGAGGCCAGCTATGGTGCAGCCACAACCGGTCGCCGCGCCCGTTCGGGACACCGCGCGAGAACTGGAAGAAGAGGCACGAACCCTCGAACAGCGACTGCGCCAGGGGGAAGAACTCATCCGCGAAAAGCGGACGCGCGGAGACGATTCGGAGATCGTGGACCATTGGGAGAACCGCTGGATTCAGTTGCTGCACCGGTACGAAATCCTTCGGGACCGGGCCTACCGGCAGTCCTTAGTCGCCGGGATTCCTAGCGCCAGTTAGTTTTTTGCCCCGTCGATCCGCTCCCTGCGGTGCTCACGAGCGAATCGCGACGGTTAGATTTTTCGGACCTGACGGTGACGAAGCCGCTTGGCGGTCAAGTCCAGTCTTGGTGGTCGGTAGTTCCCCAGCGCCCCACGCCAGTCTGCGCCGACGAATCGACCTGGCCAGAGCCGTAGCCGCCCCCAACTGACGGAGGATAGCGGTGTCCGGGCACTGTCATGCCGGTCGGCGACAGTTGCTGGTACCCCTCCGGCGCGGGGAGACTCGCCAATTCGATCCGCCCCTCGCGATCCAACTGTTCAAAGTAGCTCACCACTGACGCGGCATCCGGAAAGCGAAAATCCTGTGGTAACATCTCAACGACCGGACTTCGCAAGAGCGGCGACTGATTCATCATTTCGTCGCGCGTCAGCCCGTAACCCCACTGCAAGTGATTAAGAGCCTCACGCAAGCTGTGCCAGTCGAGCACCCCTCGTTCAATTGCCATGATGCCTCCCGTTGGCGGGCTGATCACTTCCGCAATATCCGCGCCAGGAAGCACTACTATACGTAGCTCCTAGCGTGTGCCAGTCGGGCCATCACCCTGGACACGTTCCAGGGCAAAGCACCCTTCCGGCACCCGGGCTCTTGATTCTGGATTCCGCTTTAACGCCCTTCTCCCTGGACGGCAGGCCATGCAAGACGGTCTAATGGCGTCTCCGGGGAAAGAATGCGAAAGGTGGCTCTCAATGAAGAAAGCCCGCGGACCTATCCGCCTTGTGCTCCTTTTGGGGTTACTCTGGACCTGGCTGCCCACGCCCGCGCTGGCCAGCGGACCAGTTCCAACCACCGCGTCGGTTGCTCCGAAAACGGCGCCGCTGGACTGGGCAATCCCCAATGGTCACTTTTATACCGAGGCAAACGGATTCCCGCCCGGTAGCAGTCCGATGGGCTACGCGATCGTCGACGACGCCCAGGCGCGATTTTGGAGCGAGTTTCAGCGGCTTGGCGGAGTCAATCGACTCGGCTATCCGGCCTCGCGGCGATTCGTCTGGCAGGGTTTTCTGGTCCAGGTGACGCAGAAGGCAGTATTGCAGTGGCGACCCGAGACCGGCACGGTCGACTTCGTGAACGTCTTCGACGACCTCTCACGGCTCGGCAAGGATGGCTGGCTCCAAACGGTTCGGGCGGTGCCAACGCCGCTCCCAGCTGCCTTCGACGCGGGAAAGCCGTGGCCGCAGGTCATGCAAGGCCGGATAAGCCTCCTGAAGGCTTATCCGGCGCTGGAGCGCGCCTACAAAAGCGCCGCGGATCCACTCGACCTGTACGGACTTCCGACATCGCAAGTCGTGGACGCCGGCCCCATGTACGTCATTCGATTGCAGCGCGCCGTCCTGCAAGAGTGGAAAGTGAACGAACCCTGGGCCAGGCCCGGCGAGGTCACCGTGGCAAACGGCGGTGACGTTGCCAAAGAATCCGGCGTCCTACCTCCGGACGCGCTTCGGCCGATTGCCCCGCCCAATTCCCAGTGGACGACATTCGCGAAACAGTACTCTTTGGCTGGTATAGCGACCTGGTACGGCCCCGGCTTCGTCGGCAAGCCGATGGCAAACGGGCTGATTTACAATCCCAACGACCCCTCGACGACCGCGGCCAATGCCTTTCCACTGGGCAGTCAGGTCAAGGTGACTGCCGTACGCACCGGCAAGTCCGTTCTGGTCTACGTCGAGGACACCGGCGCTTTCAACTATCCGCGGGTCGTCGACCTGAGTCCGGCCGCGTTCGCCCTGCTCGGGGTTTCGCCAGCGGTCGGAATACAGGATGTAACCGTATCGCTCGCGGCGCCACCCGGGGTCACCAGTTCGAGCACCCAGGCGCCACCGGCGCGATAATCAACCTTGTATCGCCCGCTCGCCACGAGGTGGACCGGATCCAGCGAACCGCCTTTTGCGCCAATGAAGACGTAGTCGATCCCCAAGCAGCCAGCCGCGCGGGCAATCGCGGTCGGATCGGTTGTCGTGGCGAAGAATCGCGCCTGATCGTTGATAAGCTGGACTTGGCGAGCCGGCCCGACCGCGTAGAACATCGGCGGTAAAGTTACGCGTCGATCGGCCACGACTGGTAACCAACTTCCGGCGTCACTTCCGGCCCAGACGTCGTCCTGCCACAGGTAACCGTTGATCAGGAAGCGCGCGCTCGGTGGTGTGTATTCGCGCACCCACGCCATGGCGGCTAGATCCCCGGGACCAACCAGCCGACAACATGGATTGACCAGAGTCAGCATGCCGGGCCACCGACTCAAGGCAAGCGCGGCGACGGCCGCCACCACAACCACCCGACCGGTGACTCGCCAGGTCGCGATTCGCGCTCGCTCGGCAATCGCACCTGCCAGGAAGCCGACGAGAACTACGGCGGGGATGAAGGCAGCGATGGCGATGCTGTTCCCGTCCAACCAGAGGTTGATCGGCAGTCCCAGACGGTTGAGATTCGCCACGAGGATGACCAATCCGCACCAGATGACAATCGTCGCGGCAAATCGCGGCCGGCGCCAGGCGGCGACCACGGCCGCTACCCCACCAATCGCGATCAGTACGGTATCGTTGCCCACGAAGAGGAGTTCGGTCGGGATGATCATCGGACTGCCCCCGGTTTGAACCACCCCGGAGAGCGTCGCAACGTGGTGAGCTCGCCACAACCGAATGAGCCAGGGCAGGCCAAGAATGAGACCGAGAACGCCAGCGGCAACCGCACGGGTAACTCCGACCCAATCAATCGTCGTCCACCGTCGCCGAATGAGGAAGGTGGCGATGAGCAGAGCGGCGAGAAACTCGGCGACCCGCGGATGAACGAGGATGAGGGCGATCGCTGCGAGAGCCGCGGCGACGAAGTCGCGCCGCCGCCAGCCCTTTTCGCTGACCGCGGTCAAGCTCGCGTAAGCGGCGGGTAACGCGACCAGTCCCGCCAACTCCGGGTAGCGCCCCCAGGTGACGTAGTAGGTCGGGTACGTGGTCACTAACCCCACGAGCAGAGCGCTCACCGCGGCAGCGCGTGGGGACATTTCGAGATCTCGCATGAGCGCGTAGACGGCCAGGCACAGTACGCCACTAAGTAGCTGTCCAGTCGCGAGCACCGCGCGGCCCGGCCCCGCGCCGCTTAGCCAGCTTCCGTAGGCCGCGAGCGCCTGAAAGCCAAAATGATAGTCAAACACTTGAGGGGGAACCAGCGCGCCGTACGTTGCCGGCAGACCGCGCCGAGCAAGGATCTGCCCGACGACGTAGCTGTGCTGCGGCGAATCGACCCACATCGGCAACGAGACGTCGCGCACCTGAACCACCCGGAGGGTGAGTCCCCCCAAAAGGGCAATCGTGCCAAGCAGCCAGACGTCCAGAGGAACTCGAGTCACTACTCGCCGAATCGCACTCTTGATAGATCCGCCCGAATGGAATAACCGAATCAGGAGCGCCAGGAAACCTCCGACGAGCAGAAGGGCACCGCCGTACTGGCCGGCGCTCGGCAGGGTGAGCGCGACGAGTGCCAGCGGGGCAAGTAAAACGCTCCAGCCGACACCCCGACCGACGAGCACCAGCGGGTCGGTTTCCAACTTTGCCAGGACGAGGGCCACCGCCAGCCCGGGAATGATGGTCAGTCCCAGTTCAATCGGCCACAGCCATTTGTCCTGGGCTAACCTGCTCGCAGTTTGGCTGGCCAGACCCACCGGAGAAACATCGCACGACAGCCGTGCGACGAGCGCGCCCGGAACGAGTTTCGAGCCAATTCGGCGCTGAAGCCGTGGGTCGGCAACCGCGCCGTCGGCCCAAATCGTGACTGAGCCGGCCGGCACCACCATCAGCCCAAACTCTCCGCCGCGCGAATTCGGCACAGCGGGAAACGCGAACCGAATCCAGCCGTTCGCGGCCAGTGCCGGTCCGGCGAAACGTCCGCTCGCGACGGTTTCTGGTGCCCCGCCAACCTGGCGGGTCAGGAGCAACCGCAGGGAGTCCGCCCCGGCTGCCACCGTGGGGTAGCGCGCGACTTGAACGTCGACCGCGGTCAACCCATCGCAATCCGCGCGAAAGCTTTCGGAGACCACCGCGCCGGGTGGTCCGGCTGGCTCGGTCGCGTGGTCGTACTGCAGGGACGGGTCGTAAAATGGACCGCAGCCGACGACAGACAGGAGCAAAACCAAAAAAACCGCGGCCCATAACGCGCGCTGGAGCGAATTCTGAAACATCGCGGCGACCGCTCGCCGAATCAATGTGCCGTGGGGTAACCCGGCGGCGTCGACCGTGGCTCCGGCGTGGGTGGAACGTAGGCCGTCGCCGGCGGGGGCGTCGGCGGCGAGACGTACGCGGTGGGTGGTGGTGGCGTAGCCGGCGAACGTACCGTTGGCACGGTGCTAGTTGGCGTTGGACTCGCCGCGGCGTTCGTCACCGTTTTTGGCGTCGCGCTTGCGGTCTCCGTCGGTCGTGGAGCAGCTGACTGAGCTGGCGGCGTGGCGCTCGGCGGTGAGCTTATTGGCGCCGTGCCCGTCGACGTTGGGGTCAACGGGATGACCGGCCGAGCGTTTGGCGCGACTGTCGGTTGCCGAGAATTCGACGCGCTCGGTGCGGTCGCGGCAGGGGGAGTACTCGCGCTCGCCGTGGGCTGCAGGGAGCCCGGCGCGACGGTGGAGGCAGTGCGCGTGTTGGTCGGCATCGTCAAGGTCGGAATAACGCCCCGCGCGGTTGGAGTTGCCGGCGCCGTGGTCGCCGCGGGTTTGACTTGAAGCGAAGGGGCATCGGTGGGCGTTGGCGGTGACATCCCAGCCGGCACGCAGGCCAGGAGAGGCAACGCGACCAGGACGACCGCGACTCGGCGAAACACCGCGGGCACGTGAGCCAATCAACTCTCCATCTGGAGAAAACGTCTTCGTTGGTCCAGCCGAAAGCTATCATAACCAATTTGGAGCAGGAATCGCAATTCGACGAACGACGAAGTCGCGCACCCGCCGGGCGGGTGACGTCCGCGGCTCAGTCGAGTCGAGATTCCGTGACCAACCCGGTCACTCGGTCGCGGACCTCCGGCAAGACCGCCAGAAACTGTTCGACGTCAGCGGCAACGTTGTGATGTCCGACGGTCAATCGCAGGCTGCCTCGGCAGAGGTCAGTCGGCAGGCCAAGCGCCAGAAGCACGTGGCTCGGCTCCAGCGAGCCGGAGGTGCACGCCGAACCGGATGACGCCATGATTCCGCGCTGATCTAGTGCCAGCAGCAAGGATTCGCCGTCCACCCCCGGCAGGACGAAACTGGCGTGGTTCGGAAGCCGATGCTCCGGGTGGCCGGTCAGTTGAGCCGCCGGCCACACCTGCCGCACACCGCGAATCAGCGCGTCGCGAAGGGATCGCGCGATACCGTTTCGCTCGGATCGTTCCCTTTGAGCCAACTGCAGCGCCTCAGCCAGACCCACGATCGCCGCGAGATTCTCGGTACCCGCGCGGCGGCCACGCTCCTGGCCTCCTCCGTGGAGGAACGGCCAGCAAACGGTTCCGCGGCGGACGTACAACAAGCCGGATCCTTTCGGTCCGTACAGCTTGTGGCCAGAGATCGAGAGCAGGTCGACGCCCAGCGCGTCGACGTCGACGTTCAGCGCGCCCGCGCTCTGGACGGCGTCGACGTGCAAGAGAACCTTCCGCGCGCGGGCAATTCGCGCAATCTCGCCAATCGGCTGAATCGTGCCAATTTCGTTGTTGGCGTGCATGACCGAGATCAAACTGGTCTCCGGTCGGATCGCCCGGGCAACGTCCTCGGGATCGACCGTGCCGTGGCGATCGACCGGCAAGTAGGTCACCGCATAGCCCAATCGCTCGATGAATTGCGCCGAGTGCAGCACGGCGTGGTGTTCGATCTGAGTCGTGATGATGTGGCTGCCCGGTCGAGAGAACGCGACCCCTTTTATCGCGGCATTATCGCTTTCGGTCCCCCCACTCGTGAACACGATCTCGGCGGAGCGCGCGCCCAGGACCTCGGCAACTTTGTCGCGGGCCGTATCGAGAGCCGCGCGGGCCGTTCGGGCGAGACGGTAGACACTCGACGGATTACCATACACCACGTCGAGGTAGGGCTCGATCGCCGCGCGCACCCGGGGATCTAGCGGCGTGGTCGCGGCGTGATCGAAGTAGATCTCGTTAGTCATCGAAGAGACCGGTGTAAAACCGCCGGACGTAGGGTGGCAGGCGATCGAGATGGCCCATGACTCCGCTGGCGAGTCCGGCGAACATCTCCCAATCGTTGCCGTCCACCAGCATGCCGCGCCACCAGCCGCTAGGACTGTTCGAATCTCGCTGACTTTGGATCCCATAAATGTAGTGGTGGGCGAGTTCGGCTGCTCGGTGGTAGCGCGGGTCAGTCTCCTCGGCGAGGTGGACGACCGCGACCATAAGTTCGGCCGCGTTCGAACCTTCCAAACGGCGCTCGTGCCACCAGGCGTGGGCCAGCTCGTGGATGGCGGCTTCTTCCTGGGCCGTGAACAACTCCACCAGGCGACGATCCGGCCACCAGTAACCGCCTCCGCTGGTCGAGCGAGGGTCGCGAACCTTAATCGTCACCCCATAATTCTTGAGCCAATCCCACGCCGCCGGGGTTAGGGGCAGCGACGGCAAATCCGAATGCACTTTGATCATTAGGTCTCCTTAAGAAGCCGACACGGAATGGCCTCGTCGAATTCTACCAGAACAGACCGCATTCGGCGTTTCGCGAGTCCGCGGCGCACTCGACAGGCCCCGGTAGGTAGCCTAGAATGTTGGCAGACGGGAGGGATCGGCTGTGGAGACCGGTAAGGGACTCGAAGATTTGCGTCGCGAGCTAGATTGCCTCGACGACAAAATCGTGGATTTGTTGAATCAGCGCGCGGACCTGTCGCGCGCGGTGGGCGAACTGAAGCGCCGCGCGGGCGATGTGCCGGTGTACCAGCCGCACCGCGAGGCGCAAATTTACGCCCGCTTAGAGGAGATCAATCGCGGCCCACTCGCAAATGAGAACATTCGAGCCATTTATCGCGAGATCCTCAGCGCATCCCGTGCCCTGCAACGACCGGTCCGCGTTGGCTATCTCGGTCCGGCGGCCTCATTCTCGTACGAGGCCGCGCGAAAGCAGTTTGGTTCCAACGCGGATCTGGTTCCCTGCCGAACTATCGCCGACGTCTTTCGGGAAACCGAGCTTGGGCACCTTAACTACGGGATCGTCCCGATCGAGAACTCGACCGAGGGCGCCGTCACGTCGACGTTTGATCGCCTGGTGGAGACGGATCTGAAGATCTGTGCCGAACTCGAGTTGCCGATTAGCGATTTTCTGCTTTCCAATGGCACGCTCGACCAGATTACCGAGGTCTACTCGCATCCCCAGGCACTCGGCCAGTGCCGTCGCTGGCTCGCCGAGAATTTGCCCCGCGCCGTCCAAATCGAAGTAGCGAGCACCGCTCTCGCGGCGCAACAAGCCCGCGCCAAAAACGCCGCGGCGATCGCGACGGAGTCGGCTTCCGCCCTCTATGACTTGCCCATCCTCGTCGCGCACATCGAGGACGTCGCGTCAAACGCGACGCGGTTCTTCGTGATTGGCGTGGAAGGAAGTCACTCCTCCGGAGACGATCAGACCGCGGTCATGTTCACGGTTAAGCACCACACCGGCGCGCTCTTCGAAGCGCTGCGCTGCTTTGCCGAGAGCGGTATTAACCTCGGCCGGATCGAATCACGGCCCTCCCGACGCAAGCGCTGGGAGTACCTGTTTTTCGTGGACCTCGACGGCCATCCGGAGAACCCGACGGTCAAGGCGGCGTTGGACCGTCTCGCGGCAGCGGCGTCAACGGTAAAAGTTCTCGGAAGTTGGCCGCGCGCAGTATCGCGTTGAAGGGCCTCGACCGAACTTTCTCCGCCACTACCCCGCGCACCTTGTCTTAGCTCTTTCCCCGGCGAGCGTCCAGGTACGGGCGAATGTCGTCGATGGTGAAGATCGGTCGCAGATCGTAGCCGCGCTCGCGCACCAGATCCGAACCGTCTTCGCAACGGTCGATGAGAACCGACACCGCGACAACCTGCGCGCCCGCGCTCTCGACGGCCTCGGCTGCCTGAAGAACCGACCGACCACTCGTCAAAACATCATCCACGATCGCCACCCGATCGCCCGGATTGAGCGGTCCTTCGACCTGCCGCTGCAAGCCGTGACCTTTCGCTTCCTTACGGACGATGAAGGCATTGATCGGTTTTGGTTGATCGCGGCTGACCAGCGCGACCGCCGTCGCGATTGGATCCGCGGCAACGGTCAGTCCGCCTACCGCGTTCAGGTTCAGATCCGCCAGGGATCGCAGGACGACGTTACCGGTCAGCCAGGCCCCCTGCGCGGAAAGGGTCACCCGTCGGCAGTCAATGTAGTAGTCCCGAGTGACGCCGGAAGAAAGGACAAACTGTCCGAAGTGAAAGGCGTTCTTCTGGAGGGTTTCGAGGAGTTGTTCGCGCAGGTCGATCATGTTTCATCTCTCTCCGTTTTGGAAGGTCGGAACCGCCCGCCCGGGATGCGAGGCATCCCGCGATGGCGCGCGGGCAGTCGAGCAGCGGTTGGCAGGCATCGCGCGGCAGAAACCCTTGCTCGGAACGCGGCTGGCGACGTAGAATAGCCGCGGACGGCAGCCAGGCGCTAAGACGCCCGGCCTTGCCAACTGACCGGAAACACTCAAATACGCGTGGAGGGTCACTGAATGCCGTACGAACTGGTGCCGCTACCGTACGATTATACCGCGCTCGAGCCGACGATCGACGAGCAAACCATGCACTTGCACCACGACAAACACCACCAGGCTTACGTCACCGCGCTCAACGCCGCCATCGAAAAGCACCCCGAACTCTTTAGCAAGACCGCGGAAGAGTTGGTTACGAATCTCAACACCGTTCCAGAGGACATTCGGACCGCTGTCCGCAACAACGGTGGTGGAAACGTCAATCACACGATGTTCTGGTTCATCATGAAGCCAAACGGCGGCGGCTCACCGACCGGTCCGATCGCGGACGTCATCAACAAGAATTTCACCGACTTCGAAACCTTCAAGCAGCAGTTCAGCGCAGCGGGAGTGGGTCGCTTCGGCAGCGGCTGGGCCTGGCTCACCATGGACAAGTCGGGCAATTTCCGAATCGAAAGCACCCCTAACCAGGACAACCCGCTTAGCGACGGCCGCTACCCGGTCTTCGGGAACGACGTCTGGGAGCACGCCTACTACTTGAAATACTTTAACGTGCGCCCGGCTTACCTGGCGGCGTGGTGGAACGTCGTGAATTGGGACGAAATTAACCGCCGCTTGGCCCACGCTCGCGACGTCTGGGCAAAGTCCTAGTCAGTCACGCGCGTTTCCTGGCTCGCTGACCACAATGAGTGCAGTTCCCCCTCTTTCCGCTCGGAAGAGGGGGAACTGCTTCTTATTAAAGAGACGGTTGAACGCCCTGGCAGAACCTCCGCCGCGCGTTAACCGAGCGCCGCCGCTAGCGCGCGGGGGGTATTCGTGGTGAACTGATCTACCCCAGCGTCGTAAAGACGTTGGAGGGCAGACATTGCCCCGCGGCTGGTCACATCCATAGTCCAGGCGTCGAGTTTGATTCCCTGGGCGTGCAAAGCGGCGGCCCAGTTGAAGCCATCGTCCAGGGAACGCCGCAGTAACCGATAGCTGACGTAGAAAGTGCTGACCCCTGGCACAAGGCCCACCAGGGACGCGCACCGGTCGCCGAGGTAGTCCGCGGCCGACCAGAACTTCTCTCGGGCGAGCGGATGGTCGTCCCAGTAGCCGTGCGCTCCGTACTGACGTGGATAGGTCTCCGGCGCGCGAGCCCGATCAGGCTCCTGCCAGTCCAGGTAGAAATGAATATCCAATCCCAGGTCAAGCCAGGGTGCAATTCTCCGGAGTTTTCGCAGTTGCCAGTCGGCATTAGTGGAGACCAGCGCGCGGCTTCCGAGTGGTTCGAGGAGTTGGGCGAGTCGCTGCAGCGGCTCGTCGTCTGGGAAGGGCCGGGTATTTTTGAAGTCGAGCTGCAACCGGGTATCGGACGCGCGCTGGGCGAAAAGCGCGACGACATCGCTCAAGAGGGGGACCGAGACCGCACTCTCCGAGGAGCAGCGAAACTTTAGCCGCCGGGCGTCAGCGGCCGAGCACTCGGCAACTGGACCGTCGCCGCTGGTTTCCGCCTCTAGGAGGGGATCGTGAACCAGTAAGTAGTCGGCATCGCGGAGCGCGGTAACGTCAATCTCCACGAACTCGGCATGAGCGTCCAGGCAGGCCGCGATTGCTTCGAGGGAGTTGGGGACGCGCGTTTCACCTTCGTCCAGGGCTGCCTGGTGATGAACGATGACCGGTGGCCGGATCGGAAGATCCATCCTTTCACACCTCGCGACCCCAGTTATCTCTAACGCAGCCTGACGTGGCGAGACGCCGATGAGGTCCCCTGATCCTCACGGCCGCGTCGAGAGTCCACTAACTTTATCATCTTTTGCCGGACCTACCGCGGGAAATTCTTCCTATGGTTTTGGGATGCTCGGGTTGCTACAGTAGCAGCGCTCGGACGGGCTATCGGTCGAATGTCGCGGGCAATCCATTTGAGGGGAGTCACCGGATGACGAGAGAGAGCCCGCGCGAGGTACGTCCGCGAGAGTTACGGCAAACGGAGATCAGCCCGGGTGTTACCTGGGTCCGGCGGACCGGGATTATTCTGGGGCTGGCGCTTTTCCTGGCGCTCGCCTGGGGATGCCAGCCGGTCGAGGCAAGCCAGCCGTACGGCTACGACCTATCCTTCCCCCAGTGCAAGATCGGCATGCCCCCACCAATGGCTGGCCAGCATATCGTAGGGGTGAATGGGGGGCGCCCCTTCGAGTCAAACCCGTGCTTCGCCGCCGAGTACAACTGGGCCCGACAAGGCTCGACGATTCCAGCAATTTATATGAATCTGGACTATCCTCACGGCTGGTCGTCGAGCTACGGGGACAATGGTCCACGCGGACGCTGCGCAAGCAATGACCAGGGCTGCAAGGCGTTCAATTATGGCTACAACGCCGCCGCCGACGCGGTCCGACGGGCCGGTAATGACGCCCAAACCGTCTGGTGGTTGGACATCGAAAGCGCCAATTTCTGGTCGCGAAATCTCAACGTGAACGCCGAGATCATTCAGGGCGCGCTCAATTACTTCCAATCGCATCGGCTCGCGATCGGCATCTACTCGATTGGACCGATGTGGGAAAAGATCGCCGGGAACTACTCCCCGGCGGTACCCCTCTGGGTCGCACAGTGGAACAGTCAGGTGCCGACGATGGCGTTTTGCTCGCCCAGGTTCGCCTTCGGCGGGGGCTCGGTCGCCATGGTTCAGGTCGTCGAGGGGCGGTACGACGTGAATTATCGTTGCTCGAACGTGTCCTTGCCGACGCCGAGCGCCGCGCGTCCGGTGGAGGCTACGAGCTCGCCCGAAGGAACGCTACTGTCGAGTCACGGGGGAAGTACAATTCAAATCGCGTCAGCGGCGGTCCAACCAAACCAGTGGGTGAATTATCGGCTATCGTTCAGTCCGAATGGTGTCGACGCCGCGAACGGCCTGTACGTTACGGCTTACCAGGACGGAAACCAACTCCTGAAGGTGCACGCCACGGATACCGCGACCCCCGGCATATTGCATCTCAATGTGCAGTCGCATAGTGGAAGTCCGATCACCTTCTTTCTGACCAGTTACGACGACGCCAGCAAGGTTCCAGCGGTCAGCTACTGGCTCCAAAGCGAGTAGGCGCCCTTGCTTACATCGTCAACGGGGAAGTGACGGTGCCGTTCTTGCTCGCCGGTCGGCGCAGCCGCGATGTCCGCTTGCTAGCATTCCAGATGTCAATGGTAAGCTTTACTGGCACGCGGCTTGCCCACCTGGGCCCGAGGGCTTGAGATCAATGTCCATTCAGAGGCGCAGTTCGACGCTCGTTTGTATCCGAGCGATTCGACGGGTGGTGAATTCAGATTCGCTTCCGCGGCATTCAGATTCGCCAGTCACCCACCGACCAAAGGCGTCGGTCCCCCTCGGACGGAGCGCGTATGGAGCCCTCCAACAACCCGTGCGCGAGTACGGAGTCACATCCTCCGCAGGAGAATGTTTGGATGCGTTTTCCGATGAAGTCCATTGACCTGGCGGCTGCCTTCGCGACGGCTGCCCTGGTTTCTTCCCTAACCTTTGGCGCGGCGTTCGCGGCCCCAATGCCCCAGGCAGCCGGCACGACTACGCCGACCGTTGTGACGACCATGACGCCAACGACCTCGAGTACTGCGACCGAGACCCCGGCCGCGACCTCGACCGTGGCAGCAACGGCCACCACCGCCGCGACGGGAACCCCCGTCGCCACGTCCACCGCGGTCGCGACTAGCACGACGGTCCCGACCGCCACGTCGACGTCAACCACAACGACCCTGCCGTCGACTGGTGGTACTCCGGTCGGCCTGATCGGTCTTGTCGGCGTTGCCCTTGCCGCGGCTGGCGTCACGATCCGGCGCCGCTCGAAGTCCTAACCGCAACGTAGCCTTCTAGACCCGCGAGCGCGTTTGCTCGCAGAGAACGCCAGGCCGGTGGTTCGCTGAGGGGGCCGACCACCGCGCCGGGCGTTCTCCGATAACCCCAGATCACTCTCTGATCGCGCGGCATTGGTAATCTTCATCTCGCTCTCCGTGTTAGCCAATCCTAGCAAACATCACCCAGCCAAGAGTCAACGAAGCCGCGAACGGTCGGCCGACGCGGTCAGCCTTTTATGGCGCCGCTGGTTATCCCGGCAACGATGTACCGCTGGGTGAACAAGAACAGGAGCACGAGGGGAAGAGCCGTAATAACGACGGCCGAGGCAATCAATGTCCATTGCGCGGTGTATTCGCTGTAGAACTGAAACAGCCCCGCGGAGATTGGCTTGATCCCATTCGATGGCAGAAATATGATCGGTCCGATAATGTCGTTCCAGACCCGAATCGCGGTAATCAGCCCCACGACGGCAAGTGCCGGTTTGAGAAGGGGAACGATTACCTGGAAGATGTAGCGGAGATATCCGCAGCCATCGATCGCCGCCGCGTCGTCCAACTCCGACGAAATCCCCTTGATGAACCCGATCAGAATGAAGATACCAAACGCGATGTGGCTGATCCAAAGGGCGATATAACCAACGCGGGTATCGTAGATGCCCAGTTCGTTCAACACGAAGAACTGCGGGATGAGCCCCTGCGGAAGCAACAGTCCCGAGAGAAACAGGAGGTAAAAGCCGTTGCTACCCCGGACGTGGCCTCGAGCAATCGGAAACGCGGCAAGCGTAGCGATGACCAGCGACCCCACGACGATCGACACGGTGTAAAGCAGAGTATTGCCAAAGTAGCTCCCAAAGGTCCCCTCGACCCAGGCGTCCGGGAAGTTCGAGAGCAAGAGCGGCGAGGGCCAAGCCGCCGCGTTTTGCATGAATTGACTGTTCGACTCCACCGCGACGACGAGAACGAACGCCAGGGGAATCGCGTAGATCAACAGTAGGACGAGCAGGATCGCGTAGGCCCCTAACTTACCAACACGCATCTCGAGGTGTAGCGACCAGTCAGACGTGGTCGCCTTTTTGATGCTCTCTTCGTGAATCACAACACTGCCTCTCGGCGACGCAGATAGTACTGCATAACCAACACGACCGCGAAGACCAGCGCAAACTGAACCATTGCGATGGCCGCGGCGAAGCCGGGTAAAGTATTGCCGCCAAAGAATGCTTGATTGAATACGTACATGCCGAGGGTCTGCGAGGTAAAGGCTGGGCCACCATCCGTGAGGACGAAGATGAGTTCGTACGTCGTCATCGAGCCGATGACGGCCAGCAGAACATTGATCGTGATGCTCGGAGCCAGCAAGGGAATCGTGATGTTTCGGAATGCCGCCAAGGGAGTTGTGCCATCGATTACCCCGGCCTCGTAGATTTCGACCGGAATCCCTTGCATTCCCGCCAGGAAGATCATCATGCTAAAGCCCAGGTTGGCCCAGATCTGAACGAAAATGACGGCGTAGAGAGCCGACGCGGTGTTACCCAGGAGATTCGACTTCACCCCGAACGTCGCCAGCAGTTCGGTGACCGGACCGCTCAACGGATTGAACATCACGTACCAGACGAGACCGTTAATCGTCGCGCCCAGGACGACCGGGAGGAAGACGAGAGACCGCACCGCGATGCGCCCGCGCAGGCGTGAGTTGAGGAGCCAGGCGACGAGTACGGCCAGTCCGTTCTGGACACCCGTCACCAGTACGGCAAAGACGGCGGTAACCTGAATCGCTTGAACCAGGTAATGGCGGCTGCCACTCAGCAACTCGGTGTAGTTCTGCAGACCAACCCAGTGTATCGGCGTGTTTGGCAAGCCGGTATAGTCCGTGAGCGAGAAAATCGACGTGACCAGCGAGGGAACTAACTGGAACGCGAGGAAAAAGCCCAAAGCCGGCACCAGGCAGAGATACGGCCACACACCTGCTGCTCGTCCCATCTGGTTCTCCAGGTAAAAGCTTGCGCGACGCGGCGGAGCTGCCAACACCGCTCGCCGCGTTGCCGGCAACCCCGCTAGGTTTCCCGATTGTCAGGAGCCAAAGAACAGCTTGGCCCAGTCCTGGTCGAACATGCCGATGTACTTCTGCCACTGTGGTTTGGAGTCGTCGAACTGCTTCTGAACGAACGTGGCGTAGCTGTCGGGGGTGTATTTATCGGAGAGTAACAGTTCGGTAAAGGCGTTGTCGAAGACCATGCCGGGCAGGGGCAAACGGGTCATTGCCACCGCCGTCTTCTTGAGAAGCGGCGCTTCGGCATCCGGAACCGGACCGGTCAAGTCAATCGCCTGGGTCGGATAGTACTGGATCCCTTGCATGAAGCTCTGGTAGTTATCCTTCTGCCCAAAGAAATCGATCCAACTGCGAATCGAATCGACATTCTTACTGTAGTTGAGGCCGGCCCACGAGATGTCGCCATACACCGGTTGGACCTGGTTGTCTGTCGCGTCATCCGCGAACGCCGCGGTAAACGCGCCCAACTTCTTGAATGCTGGTTTGGCCGCCTCGATGTCGCCGCCCGCGAAGGAACCATCTGGCAGCATGGCATACTTTCCGGCGGCGAAAAGACCGGCGACGGTCGGGTAGGAGATGCCGCTGAAGTTCGGATCGACGTACTTCGTGGCGAACTCCTTCGCACGCTTGAACGTTTCGACCCACTCCGGCGTGGTGAAGTCGGCTTTACCCTGGACAAGCAGATCCGACCAGAATTGCGGGTGCTTCGGCCGGTGGAGCGTCATCTCGGCCATGCTCGCGAAGCGGTTGAGCGGGAGTTGCTCCTTTCCTCCCAGCACTGCGGGCACGACGTTGTTCGACTTGAGGGTATCGCCGACGTGCTGGAAGTCCGCGTAGGTTTGGGGATGTTGAAGGTTGTACTTGGCAAAAGTGTCCTCGTCCGTCCAGACGATATGCCCGACGTAGGCGAGCGTCATCTGCCAGACCTTCCCTTTCCAGGACATGAAGCGATTGACGTTGGTCTGATCGAAGTTCTTGATAGCCGAAATCTCAGACAGGTCGACGAACTGCTTGTCCGGCTGGAAGTTGATAATGTCGCTCGGGGCAAAGCCGTACATCGCGGTGACGTCCACCTTCTGGGCGGCAATACGCGTCTTCTGCGCGTTGTTCCAGGTTGCCCCCTGGCCAAGCATTTCGAAAGTGATGTCGACGTTCGGGGCCTTCTGCTTGAACTTGTCGTTGATCCCCTTCATCGCACCCTTGAACGCCTCGGCGCTGGTGCCAGAGTTCCAGGAGATGACGTCCAGCTGGACCGGCCCGGCTGCTTTCGCCGCGGTCGCGGCGGGGGCAGCAGTTGGCGCGCTCGAACTAGAAGGTGCCGAAGTGCTGGCAGGGCTAGGCGCCGACTGGCTACACGCGGCGAGCACAACGGCAGCCGCACCAAGAGCCATTGATCCGAGAAGACCCCGACGGGTAACGTACATCAAAGCGTACTCCTTCCTGACGATAAGCGCGTGCCCCCGACACGTCAGGGGCGCGACGACGGTACGCGCTCGCCCGTGCCGGGGGCAAATGACGACGAACTCCCGAGATTCCGCAAAAGCTGTCGCCTTCACCTCCCGAATATTGTCGCCACTATTGTTGACAATAGTGGTTGACGTTGCTATCAATATTTCCGACAATCCTAGTGGGCCGGTCTTGCGGAGTCAATACACTGCGCCCACCAACAAACGAAGAGGAACGTGTCCACTTCCCTGGTGGTAACCAAACGAGCCGACAAATGGAAGAGGCATCTAAACGTCAAGGAGTTGTGATGGCGGATCGGTACGGCGTGGTGATCGTGGGTGGCGGGAACGCGGCTTTCCGCACGGCGCACGCGGCGCGCGAGCAGATCGACAGCGTCCTCGTGCTCGAAAAGGCTCCCCGTGACCGCGCCGGCGCTGGGCTATCCATACCTGGAGTCGGAAGGCCGGAGCAGGCGCGGGACGAACTGGAACGCTATCGGGCCGAAGTCGGGGTCACCGACGTTCTGCTACGCCTCGACCCGGCGGGAATGCCCCTCGACCTTATCGAGCGTAGCCTGCGCTTGTTCGGCGAAAAGGTCTTGCCCGCGCTTGCAACAACCTGACCGGCTAAGCACCGGGAACACATTTCCGCAATTCGCGTAGGATGAGAGGATGAACCATGAAGATTACCCACCTCGGCTCAGGTACGCGCTCTCCGGCAACCGGGGCCTTGTTCGTCGGAGCGGTCGAGCGAGAAGCATTGGTGAACGAACGGGACTCTCCCCAGGTGCGCGTCAACGTGGTGACCTTCAAGGACGGCGCGGTGAACATCCTGCACCGTCACACCTTTGACCAGGTTCTCGTGATCACCGAAGGTGAGGGCATTGTCCAGGTCGAGGGCCAGCCGGAGCGCCCGGTTTCCGTCGGCGACGTTATCTTCATTCCGGCCGGAGAGCGGCACTGGCACGGCGCCGCCCCCGGACAAACGATGAGTCACCTGACAATTGCCACTCCCGGTACGACGTCGCTGGATTAGCCAGCGTTCCCGGTCGCGGTGAGACCGCGCCTCCGCTCGGCAGGGATCATCGAATCGGCTTCGCCGCCGACGACGAGAGTCGGGATGCCGACGCGGTCACAGCGTTCCCGAGCGAACCGCGCGATTCAATCGTGATCAACTTCCACCCGATTTCCGGCCAATCTCCCGAATCCCCGGATACGTCGCAAAGGTTTCGGCGGACTGGCTCCGAGTCTGGCGCAGCGCCTGGACAACGTGGGAAAGGTGAACGCGCATCGCCGCCTCGGCAGCATCGGCATCGTGGGCCGCGACCGCCTCGACGATGGCGCGGTGTTCTTGGAGAGACTGAGGGCCGCGACCCGGAACGAGAATCGTACGATACTGATGCCGCACCACCTGTGCCTGCAAGACGTCGATCATGCGCGTTGCCGTTCGGTGATCCGCGATTCGCAGCAACTCGCGGTGGAGACCACTGTTCAGATCCGAGATCCCGAGTAAGTCCCCCTGGCCGAAGCACGCCTGCATGTTTTTTAAGATGTTCCGCAACGTCGCGATATCTTCTTCCGTCGCGTTTCGGGCAGCGTAACCAATGGCGAGTCCCTCCAGCGCCGCGCGTGCCTCGAGTATTTCGATCGCCTCGCCTTCGGAAACCGCGCGGACGCGCGCCCCCCGGAACGGCTCGCGTTCGACGATGCCTTCCTGTTCCAATCGAGCAAGCGCCGTCCGAATCGCGGCACGTCCAACGTCCAACCGCTGTGCCAGGTCGACTTCGATCAAGCGCTCGTTGGGCATAAACTGCCCGCGCAGAATTGCCTTACGCAGCCGGGAATAGGCCTCGTCGGTCTCGGTTAATCGATCGTCGGAACTTGCCATTGACGACCCTTTCCTGACGGTGGTCGGAAAAACCATTCAAAAAACGTGTTCGAGAGAGAAATAGCTGACAATATTGTCGACAATTCTAGTCCAGTCGATGGGAGAAGTCAACGCGTCCATCGCGTGAGCGCGCCGCTATCGGCCTCAAACCGCGGAAATGGGAGGAAAAGGGTTTCCGTCGAATGTCCCCACCTCGGTCCAGCAAGGGCGAAGCCCAACGCTCATCGCGACGTTACGCGACACGATGTTCGAGGGAAGCGTCGCGTAGTAGGGAACCTTTCCCCGGTTGAGAATCGCCTCGGCGAGGCGAGAGGTAAGCGTTTTACCGATCCCGCGCCCCTGGAACTCTCTCGTAATTTCAATTCCGATCTGCCATAAGTCGACGGTGTCGGCGCTCGCACCAGCGATTCCGACAATGCGATCCCCGTGGCAAGCGACCGTCGCGAGCACGTCCGGGCGTTCCTCGTGAACTCGATAGTGGAGCGCGTGACGAAACCCTTCGTGCGCGTAGAGCGACGGAACCCGGTCCTGCTCAAAAAGCTCGATGGTAATGCCTTCCGGACACCGTGCCGGGAAAATCGTGTTCGGGAACCCGACGTAGAGGAGATTCGGCCCGGCGACGAATTGGCCGTCCGGTCGCACCAGATCGTTGATCCGCGCCAGCACCGGCAGAGAGAAGAGTTCGTCCCGATCGAGCTGGCCCAGATGCTGTTGGGCCCAGTCGAGACGGTCCGCGGTACAGGAGACGACCGCGCCGGGTCCCATGGTCGCGATCATCAGTCGCGGACGACCGGCTTGTCGCGGGAAGCGACGACGCCCCACCCGACCTTCCCACGGTACGACGTGAGTGCCTTCGCGCAGAAAATCTTCTTCATCGCAGGCAAAGCCAGCGGCCAGGACTCGTCGAACGACGGATAGGGGAGAATTTGGTTTTTGCATGCTCCTCGCCATACTCACCAACGTCGATCACGCTCGGGCGGGACGCCAACCGTTTCGCATTGCGGCTCAGGCTGCGTATCTTCGCGCAAGGTGGTCGTCGCGTCAATTTATGCTAGTGTTTGACTTTTTCAACATTCCGCGCTGCCGCGTAGCCCTCTTCGACGATTTCAATAACGTGACCGCGGCGATTGGTCCGGCGGTGGTCGAAAGACCGTGTCATGCGAGGTGTTATCGATTAACCCAAATGGTAAAATCGCCGCACGGGAACGGATAGCTTTGGCAATCGATGTCCCCAACGCCGTTAGTAGATCCAAACCCCTAGAATCGTTCCGACAGGAGGATACGCCCATGTTCTTCGAGCTTCGGCAGTACCGCACGCGCCCCGGTCAACACGAGAATTGGGTCAGGTTCATGGAAGAGACGATCATTCCCTTCCAGGTCTCCAAGGGCATGGTCATCGTCGGCAGCTTCGTCGGCCAGGAGGAATCGGACCTGTACGTCTGGATTCGTCGCTTCACCAGCGAAGAGGAACGCGAGCGGCTATACCAGGCGGTCTACCAGAGCGACACCTGGAAGAACGAGATTGCTCCCCGAATTCCGGAGATGATGGACCGCGAGAAGATCAAAGTCACCCGCATCGAAGCCACCCCGAAGTCGGTCATCCAATAACCTCGACTTAGCAATCCACTGGGAGAGATTGGCGCGACCGCGTCAATCTCTCCGGTTGGTAGCTATTTTCAGGTTAGCGGCAATTGGACCGGCTGACCGCGCTCGTTTGAAAGGTGGGCCGCCTGGATGATCTCGACGGCGCCGCGGCCGTCGAGGTCCGAGACCCGAGCAGCCTCGCCGGTCTCCAGTTCGCGGAGGTAGTCGTCCCACATCGGTCGGAAAGATGAGCCGTCGGCCAGCGGAGGCAGCTCGACGTCGTGAGCGTCACGGTCGCCGAAGCGTTGGACCGAGATGACCCGTAGCGACTGCGGGTGGGTACGATTGTGGTTCTGGTTGTGGATTTCGAGGTAGCCTTCACTGCCGAAGACCCAGATGCCGTGGTCGAACGGGCCATTGGTCAAGCCAAAGGTCGCGGTCATCTCGGCGAGAACGCCACTCTGAAACTGGAGGGTCACAATGGCGGTATCTTCGTCGGTCATCTGAACGACCTTGCGACGCCCGAACCGCGACGTGACCTCGGCCACGTCGCCCAGCATCCAGCGCAGGCTATAAGCCGGATGGACCGCCTGGGCCATGAGGACACCGTTGCCCCCGCGCCGGTCGGCGAGCCAGGGGCTGTGAAACACGGTGTTCGGGCCCTCGAAGCCGGTGGTCTGGGCGAGAAAGACCGTTCCGAGCGCGCCACTCTGGATCAACTCGTGGGCCGCCTCGTAGGCTGGGCTGTAGATGCGGTTCTGGACCGGGAATAGGCGTCGTCCGGCACGCCGCGCGGCAGCGATCATCCGGTCGCACTCCGGCAGGTCGGCGCCCAGTGGCTTCTCGGACAGCACGTCCTTCCCGGCGCCCAGGGCTTCGCAGGCGTAGCGGGCGTGGAGGTCCGGCGGGACCAGCACGGCAACTAGCCGCACGTTCGGATCACCCAGGAGATCCTTCCAGGATTCGTAGATTTTGGGGACGCCAAACTCCGCGGCGCGCGCCTCGGCGCGGGAGCGGTCGGCGTCGTAGACACCAATAACCTTCCCCCGTTCGGAGTCGCGGAGTGCGGATAGATGGGCGCGCGAGATGTTTCCGGCCCCAATGATGGCGATGTTGATCGACACGCGGAATGTCCTCCTTGTCGCTGTACCAGTGATGGCAGTTCTGCTATGGTAGCCGCCATGTTCTTCCAGCGCAATTCGCGGTCGTGATTACCGTCGACCCACCGGGTAAGGAGTGAACCGATGCAGATCCTGCGACCAGGCAGTGAGATCACGACGGTGTGGAACTCGTATCTCCGGGCGGACTACGCGACCTGGGAACCCGGTCAAACCTGCGCGATTCACAGTCACCTGAACGCCGCGGAGATCTTCGTCATCCTCTCCGGAACTGCCGAGTTCTGGGTTGAGGGAGAGACCGAACGGGTATCGGGCGGCAGCACCGTCTACGTTGGACCAGGGCAGAAGCACAAGCTCACCGTGGTTGGCGATGAGCCAATGCAGATGTTCCTGGCAGTCTTGCCCAACCACGAACCGACCCACACTTTCTACAACGAAGACGGTACCGAGATCTTTCGGAACCGCCAGGCACCGACCGGCACGTATGCCAGCTAAAGCGAACCGTCGGGGACAATCGTGCAGCGCGATTCTGCGAAGGGGAGAACGGTCAAGACTCTCCTCTTCGGAAGTCCGCCCGGCCGCGTTTAACATGGTTTCTTTATTAACGTGATTACGGGGCTCTGCCTGCGGTAACCCCAAACTCTAACGCAAGATTCCCGGTCACTTCTGCCATAATCAGGCTGGCTGATGAACCAGGTCACGAGATCTGCTACAGCGTAACGTTTGCCGTCAGAGCACCTTGCCGTGCTGGAACTCGTCGAAGACGCTCTCCGGGTGCGCGGAACTCTAAACCCAGTTGACCCTCGAACTCCAGTGCTTCAAATTCGGTCCGGGGTATACCGATGCCTGCAAAAGTCCTCAACGGGAAGGAAGCCACCTCCCATCAGTCGCATGAAACTCCGCTTCGCCACTTTGAACAAGGTCTCATTCCGTGGCTGCACGGCGTCGACGGATTGATCTATGTGCTGATTGGAGTTGTCTTCGTCGCCGGAGCATTTGGCATGCTCATCTACAGTGTCCTGTCGGTACAGAATAACATCGCCACCGAGGGATTTCCCCTGGCGATCGTCTCCCTGATCAATGACTTACTTTTGGTGATGATTATTCTCGAGGTTCTCCGAACGGTTCTGTCCTACCTGGAGGAGCGCGGTGGTTCCCTTCAGCCCTTCCTCTTTATTGGTGCCATCAGCTCCACTCGGCGCATCCTTGCCATTGGCGCACAAATGAGTGTTTCGAGTGATCGTCTTACCGCCGACCAGTTTCAGCGCTCCATGATCGACTTGGGGGCTAACGCCGCGGCGATTCTCGCGATCGCGATCGCACTGTACCTGATCCACCACATTCGGGAACCCGACGGCGCACCGTAATCGAAACGGTTCCCTCTCCCACTGCGTTGCTGGGCATGTCCGCGTCAACAACGAGCGAAATGGTCGGTCCGCGCATCGGAAATCAATCGTGGCATCGTGTCGCCTTGGTCCGGTTTATCGACCGCGTCCTTGAGGTGAGAGCCCTACCCGCTGTGGCAAACCGACTCCACAGGCGACCGTGGCTATGATATACTGTCGAACCGTGAGGCAGTGCTAGCATACGGCCGGGAAGGCTGAAGATCCGGAGCGACCTGGCGACGCGGCGCGCCGCGAGGGAGTTGGAGTCTGTGGCTATGGGAATCATTGATCTGGCAACCGCGATCGGGGGGGCGGCCGGCCAGGGCATCGCCACCCCCGGCAACATCCTGGCGCGCATTCTGGTGCGGCGCGGGCTGCACGTCAACGTCTACGACGCCTATCAGTCGATCATCCGCGGCGGGCACATCTTCCTGACGCTGCGGACCAGCGACCAGCCGGTACTGAGCCATGGCGACAAGCTGGACGTGCTGATCGCGCTAAATCAGGACACCATGGACCGGCACCTGACGCTCATGGGCGCCGGATCGGCAGTGCTCTACAACGCCGACCGCATCCGGCCTGGCGCGCCGGCCGCCGGCGTGCAACTCTGCCCATTCTCGGTCAAGGGGCTGGCGCCGGGCGTCAAGGGCGACCTGGTCCAGAACACGCTCGCGCTCGGGGCCGTCCTCCGGCTGATGGGCGTCGAGTTCAAGGCGCTCGAGGATATCCTGACCGAGCAGTTCCGGCGGAAGGGCGAAACGGTCGTCGCCGAGAACGTGGCGGTGGCGCGCGCCGGCTACGGCTACGCCGACGAGCACTTCCGGCCCTTTCCGGTGCCGCTGCCCGACACGGGCAAGCCGCTCGCCTTCGTGGACGGCAACACGGCGCTGGCGATGGGCGGCGCGGCGGCGGGGGTGCGCTTCTATTGCGCCTACCCAATGAGCCCATCCACTGGCGTGCTGCACTGGATGGCCTCCCACGGACGGCAACTCGGCATCATGGTCCGCCAGGTCGAGGACGAGCTGGGCGTGATCAACATGGCGATCGGCGCGGCGCACGCCGGCACGCGGACAATGTGCGCCACCTCCGGCGGTGGCTTCGCGCTCATGACCGAGGGGCTAGGCGCCGCGGCCATGATGGAGGTGCCGGTGGTGTGCATCGACGTGCAGCGCGCCGGTCCAGCCACCGGCGTCCCCACCAAGACCGAGCAGGGCGACCTGTGGCAGGTGTTGGGCGCCGGCCAGGGCGACTACCCGCGCGTCGTCGTGGCGCCGACCTCGATCGAGGAGTGCTTCCAGGTCGTGCCCAAGCTCTTTAACGTGGTCGAGCGCTTTCAGTGCCCCGGGATCATCATGACCGACCTGCTGCTCTCCGAGGGGCGCTTCAGTATCGACCCCGCCGAGCTCGACTTCAACGTGCCAATCGATCGGGGTGAGATTGTCGGCCTTGAGGCCGCGAACGGCGCCGGAGCGGACGGCCACCGGACGAATGGCCGCGCGCCGAGCGGCGAGTACCTCCGCTACGAGATCACGCCGAGCGGCATCTCGCCGCGGGCACTCCCGGGGACCGAGGGCTACGTGCACGTGGTCGCGACCGACGAGCACGAAGAGAACGGCGTGCTGATCTCCGACGAGTACACGAACCCGCACAAGCGCCAGGCGATGCACGAGAAGCGCATGCGCAAGATGGAGGGCCTGCTAGAGCACCTCGCGCCACCCACCCTATTCGGCCCCGAGGATGCGGAGGTGACGCTGATCGGCTGGGGCTCGACGCGGGGTGTGATCCGCGAGGCAATGACGCAGCTCGCCGCCGAGGGCATCGCCGCCAACAACTTGCAGGTCACCTGGCTGGTTCCGCTGCACGCCGCGGAGATCGCCGCGATCGTCGCCAAGGCGAAGCGGACGATCATCGTCGAGAACAACTACAGTGGGCAGTTCGCGCGCTACCTGCGCTCGGAGACGAGCATCGTGGCCGACGGCCACATTCGCAAGTACGACGGCGAGCCGTTCATGCCACACCACATCGTGGCCGGCGTGAAGGCGGTCCTGGCCGGGGCGGCCAAACCGTACGTGCCTGTCCACGAGGTCATGGTGTAGGGAGGGGAGCAGATGAGTGTCTTTCCCGGATCCGAGGTCACGAGCGCCTCGGAGAAACTGGTGGCTCGCCCGGTGGTGACCGTCAAGGACCTGAAGGGGAAGGTGGATCCCGACTGGTGCCCCGGCTGCGGCGACTTCGGCGTGCTGAGCGCGCTGAAGCAGGCGATCGCCGAGCTCGGCCTGCGGCCCCACGAAGTCATGACAATCAGCGGCATCGGCTGCTCGTCGAACCTGCCCGGCTACATCAACACCTACGGGATGCACACGCTGCACGGCCGCGCGCTGGCGGTGGCGACCGGAGCGGCGTTGGCCAACCACGAGATGAAGGTCGTCGTCACCGGCGGCGACGGCGACGGCTTCGGCATTGGGGGCAACCACTTCCTGCACACGATGCGACGCAATGTCGACCTGACCTACATCGTCATGGACAACCAGATCTACGGTCTGACGACCGGGCAGACCTCGCCGACCAGCATCAAGGGCATGAAGACGAAGAGCACGCCTTTGGGCAGCGTGGAGAACCCGATCAACCCGATCTCGCTCGCCATCGCCGCCGGCGCTACTTACGTGGCTCGTGGCTACACCGGGCAGGTCAAACACCTGGTCGAGTTGATCAAGGGCGGCATCTCCCACAAGGGCTTCGCCCTGATCGACGCCTTCAGCCCGTGCGTGACGTTCAACCATGACAACACGCACGACTTCTTCAAGCAGCGCACCTTCAAGTTGGAGGAGCGCGGCCACGACCCGACCGACTTCCACGCCGCCATGGAGCGCGGCTACGAGTGGGGCGAGGAGATTCCGATCGGGCTCTTCTGGAAGCGCGAGGACCTGCCGAGCCTGGATCAGCTCGAGCCGGTACTCGCGGAGGGCGGGCCGCTGGCGCGGCGGCCACTTGGGGTGGCCCCCGAGTTGGCCCAGAAGTTCGTCCGTGAGCTGATGTAAACGAGCTGATCGGGGGTTTTGCCATAAATGGTAACGACCCTCGTTTTCTCAGGCCATTTCTGTGTAGGAGCGCGGCCGAAAAGTCCGATTGCGTGGATTGTCGACGACAAAATCTCGCGCAAACCCGCCAAATCTTGGTCGCCAGAGTCAGTCGATAGAGGGATATCGGCCGCGCTCCTAGCGGTCGTTCAGGCAGCGTTCCGGCCAGGTGGCCCGAATTTCGGTCTGGGTTCAGGTGACGGCCAGTAGGCTCCACGGCAGAGGATGCCGGGCAACCTGCTCGCACCGGAGGCTTGATCCGCGATGCTAACGGCGCAGGACGAAGAACGGATTCGGCGGGCGATTCGCCACGCCGTCCGATGCACTCAGGGACAGGACACCGATCACCACATCGAGTACCTTTTTGACCTCCTGCCCTACCTCAAGGACGCCGCCCGCGCTATCGCTTGCGACGAGGCGACTCTGGCCCTGTCGGAGATTATCGGAGCGGACTGAGGGAAGAAACCAGGGATAATCCGTTGGCATTGGGCTCTGCTTGACCGTCTTTGACGCGAAGACGCGGCGGCTGGGCAGCGATGCTGCTCGCGGCCGGCAGCCATCCGAAGGCTGTGAGCGAGCGGCTCGGCCACCGCGGGATCGGAATCACGTTGGACACCGGTTCACCCGTTATGCCGAATCTTCAACGTGAAGCGGCGGAGGTTCTCGAACGGAGGCTGTTCAGAACAGGATAAATCCGCGGGCTTGCCGGACGGCTGACTATAGCTAGACTCGCAGGGGGGGAAACCTTTAATGAGGGACACGCGGAAGTCCGCCAAGAGCACCATCGCGGTCGACAAGACGTTCGAGGGATTCACGGACGAGGAACGAGCCGCGATGAAGGAGCGCGCCGAAGAGCTGAAGGCGTCCGCGCGCCGCGGCCCGCGCGCGGACAAGGCGGACGGGGAAAGCGCCGTGCTCGCGAAGATCGCCGAGCTGCCGGAACCGGATCGCGCCATGGGCGAGCGGCTCCATGCTGTCATCAAAGCCAGCGCGCCAGCCCTCTCGCCGAGACTCTGGTACGGGATGCCCGCGTATGCCAAGGACGGCAACGTCGTCTGCTTCTTCCAAAGCGCGCAGAAGTTCAAGACGAGGTACGCGACGCTCGGCTTCAGCGACAAGGCGAACCTCGACGAAGGCGCCATGTGGCCGACCGCCTTTGCTCTGACGCAGTTGACCGCCGCCGACGAGGCAAGGATCAGCGCGCTCGTGAAGAAAGCGGTGAGCTGAGGACTGAAACGTCCCCAAGATGCGGTGCCCCGGCTTGCCGCGCGCCTCGAGCTTCTTCGGGATCGGCGTGAAAGTCAGCGACCAGCCGCGGCCCTCGCAGGGTGCCGTCGCGGTGCCAACGACACGTCCTGTACGACGAGATCCCTATTGTTCGAATCGCAAGAATCCGAACCGTTCGGGGATGTGGAAAGCCGGCGGCGTCGTTAAGGTCGGGGACCAGCAACTGAATTCCGGGAGAGGCGTACGATCGATCCGGAAAAAGTTGATGCGCCAGACATCGCCGGGTTGGGGTCGGGTTGTCTGTAACTCGGAGTACGCAATCGCTAGCTCAGCGGACCACCCTTCATCCCGGTCGGTTCGATCATCCAGGGTTCCCCGAACCTCCGTGCTCGCTCGGATGCCCGGGGCTTCCCAGTTCCGCTCCGTCTTTGGTGCCTGGCCCGGTATCGTCGTGTGACGACTGATCCAAAGCACGTTACGTGGACTGAGTTCCAAGGCGGTGTGAACCCGCAAATCGCTGGGATGCGGAGTGATGAAGACCTCGACGACCTCCTCTTCGTAGACCGGATCACCGCGCTTGGTATAGGTTCCCCAGACGTCGGAGTCGTCGCACGTAAAGGCGACGTAGAAGTACCGATCATCCCAAACTGCGCGAGCCGTTGTCTGGCGTTCCGCCGCGCGGCTCCCGTCTGTCAGAATAAACGGCGAGGTTGGTCCGGCAATGTGCCACGCATCGTCCCGAACACGACTGTCCAACGCAGGCGGAACAGTAACACGTCGACAGTGATAGGTTGGCAATTCGATCACCCGAACAATCTCCACACCCTTACGATACGCTCCAGTGTAGCGCTGCCGTGATCATCCGTCCAAATGTTGCAGGCGAGACGAATTCGGAGAGGCCGACAACCGCCAACCGGTAGATACAGACCAGAATCAGTCGTCAGGGCCTGTAGGCGTTCGTCGCGCACGCTGATCCAATGGCGTTTGGTTTAGCACGAACCACCCTCGTTCACGAATGTCATGGCTTGGTCGTGTTGGTGTCGACTGCATCAGGCTCGAGCCTGTCCCTGCCATTGGCGACGCCGAACTGCTAACCGCACCAAAGAGCGGCTGGAGAATTAGCGCTCTCCAAAGTCGGCCGGCTGGTCCTTGAGCTCGATGATCACGTTGCGGAAGCGGGTGGTGCCGACGTTGCGCAACCCGTGGGTGCGGGTGCTCTGATACCAGCGCAGCACCCGACCGGGCACCGCCTCGGAGCGATCGATCGTCCCGTCGGCGTTGAGCCGGTCCAGGGTCGCGCCTTCGATCGTGACCGTAGTGTAATCGAGGAGGTGGGTGTGCGTCGACGCCTCCTGGCCGGGCTCCAGCACGATCTCCCAGATGCGCACCCGTTCGTCCTCGAAGAGCAGGCTCGTGCCTATCGGATTGGCTTTGATTTGTTCCGGCGTGAGCATAGCGGGATCCTCCTTGTTCGGTTGGCCATGGTACCCGATTTGGTAGCGGGTGGTTCAAAGCTCGTGGTTACGCCCTGGCTCAAAGCCCGTGGCGATATTACTTCATAACTGGCTCAATGGTGGCGGTTAATGACAGCTTTTATCCGGCAGCCGAAGTGGCGCGGACGCCCGCGAAAATCATCCCTGACCTAGCCGAAAACATCTTACCGATCCCTGTAACGGTCCGTGTCACACGAGCCGCGAGAGCCAAGCCACTTGATCCACTCGATCAAGGTGGCTGCACGTGATCTGGCTGGCCTCCGTCGCCTTGGGGGGAAAGCGCCTCGACATCGTCGATCAGGTGCCCGACTGGTTCTTTGCCGGGCACCGTTGACCACCAACGGGACGTCCTCCTGGCCGACCAAGGGGGGCAGAGGACTCAGATTATCATCCCGTGCACCGCCCGAACTTACTCGCACCCTACTTAGCTTAGGTCGAGGTCAGATAGTCCACCGTCGACTTCCACATCAGGTAGAAGGAGGTCGCGCCAGGATCCTGGTGTCCAACCGTTCGATCGGCCAGCCAGGATGCCCGACCGATCTTCGACCGGAGCGGAATCGTCGACTTCATGCCCTCTTCGGCAGCGGCGAGCGAGCGACGAAGTGCAGCGTCGAGGGGTAGGCCCTCGGCCGCGGCGGCGCTGAGTGCTTCGGACAGCGGAACCAGGGTTTCGAGTACGGTCTTGTCCCCAACCTCGGCCTTGCCGCGCTCCTTGATGCCGGCGAGCGCTGCCTCGACCATGCGCGCCAATTCCGCCAGGTTGACTTCCTGCTTACCCCGAGCTTCCTTCCCCGCTCGCATGCAGCCAGTTGCGAAGAGCGCCCCGATCGTCGAGGCAGCCTTGCCGTTGAAAGCCATGCCGACCCGAGAGACGATCGTTCCGACATCCTGGCCACGCAAGCCGGGCAGCGCCTCGCGCACGGCCCGGAAGCCAATCGTCATCGTCACCCCCTGGTCGCCGTCTCCGACCGCCGCGTCGAGCTCGTTCAACTGGTCTTTTGCGGCCTCGAGGTCGTCGGCCATCTTCCGAAAAATCGCCAGGCAGTCGTCGGAAGTGATACTCGTGCGCATGCTTACCTCTGGCTAAAGAATGGCGTATCGGCCGGAGCGTCGAGGAGAGGCTTGAGCTCCGCATCGAGCTTGAGAAGACTGACGGAGCAGCCGGCCATCTCCATGGAGGTCGCGAACTCGCCGACGTAAGGGCGATAGACACTCACGCCGTGGTCGCTGAGAATCTGGTAGACCTTGCGATAGACGATGTACAGCTCTTCTTGTGGGGTTCCGCCCAAGCCATTGACCAGTACGGCAACCTCGTCGCCCTTGGCGAGGGGAAGGTCGGCCAGGATCGTGTCCGTCAGCGTGGTGGCAATCTGGTCAGCGCTCTCCAGCTTGCCCCGACGAACGCCGGGCTCACCGTGGATGCCCATACCGATTTCCATCTCGTCGTCGCCAATGCTGAAGGTCGGCTTGCCAGCGGCCGGCACGGTGCAGGGGGAAAGAGCAACCCCCATCGAGCGGGTGTTCGCAACCCCCTTCTCGGCGATTCGTTTCACCTCAGCCAGGGGCGCCATTTCCTCCGCCTTCGCACCGGCTAGCTTGTACAAAAAGAAGATGCCGGCAACCCCGCGCCGTCGGGCCTCGGAGCCTCTGGGAGCGGAAGCCACATCATCGCTGGCGAGGACGGTCTCGACGCGGATGTCATCCATGTCGACGACTTCGGCAGCCATGCCAAAGTTCATGACGTCGCCGCCGTAGTTTCCAAAGAGATAGAGCACACCCGCCCCGGCGTCGATCGCCCGGGTCGTGGCGACCATCTGGTCCACCGTCGGCGAGGAGAAGACGTTGCCGATGGAGCAGCCATCGACCATGCCTTTGCCAACGTATCCCATAAAGACGGGCAGATGGCCCGACCCACCCCCGGTCGCGATTGCGACTTTGCCGGCGACGGGCGCATCTGCACGAACAACCGCCCGTCGATCATCGCCGACCAGGCGAAGACGGGACGAATGAGCGAGGATAATGCCTTCGAGCATCTCGTCGACAACGGCAAAGGGATCGTTGATGATCTTCTTCATGACAATCGCACCTTTCTTCATCCGAGGATGGTGGGAGCCTTGCTCTTGCTAGATGATACATGACGGGGACGACGGCCACTAGCCCACATTCAAGCGGCCCGAGCAGGTCGTCGACGAGGTGCTCCGCCAAAAGGAAAATGGTTTCACCGCGTTCAAGATGCGTATCGGCAGCGCCTGGGGCACATCGGGGGTTGGCATCGATCGGTTTAGGAAGCTCCTGAACAAGGTCCGAAGCGCGATGGGTGCCGACATGGATCTGATGCTTGACGCGAACGGACGGTTTCGGACGGTCGAAGAAGCGGTGGAAGTCGGGCACATCCTCGCCGACCTCAACGCCCGCTGGTTCGAAGAGCCCATCTCGCCCTTTGGCGCAGGGAGCTCCGAGCAATACAACCAGATTCGCGCCAACTGTCGCGTCCCGATCTCGGGAGGGGAGGGGTTCAGCACCATCGAGCTGCACCAACCCTTCGTCAAAGCCGGAGCCTACGACATCGTCCAACCCGACGCCACCTTCCTCGGCCTCACCCGTTCCTACAAACTGGCCCTACTGTATCACCAGGTAGGGCGACCGTGCATTCCGCATAGCTGGACGAACGCCATCGCTCACGCCGCGAACGCCCATCTCGTCGCCGCCATCCCGAATCGGGTCGTGCTGGAAACCCAGCAGATCCATAATCCGATGCTGACCGATCTCGTCGACAACCCGATCCCGGTGAACCAGGGATTCGTCGACCTCAGCGATCGCCCGGGCCTTGGTATCGAGCTCAACGAGGATGCCCTCCAAGAGTACCCGTTCACCGAGAACGGGATCTGGGTTCCCTACGCACGCTAATTATGCGAAGTACTTGGGGATACGGTCCAATTCTGACAATGGACAGGTTGGAAAATCGATGGTTGAGAAAGCGACACCCCTGAGCCTTGCCCCGGAGGAGATCATCGCCTACAGCCCGGAATGGCACGGCGAGCGCTTCGCCGACGGCCGCCCGCACGTCTCCGATGAGATCCTCGAGCGTATGCGCTCCGTGACGATCACCCAGGCCGGGGGGGTCTTACAGAACGAAGGGTACCACTGGCAGTACGAGGGCGATTGGAGCTGCACCCATCCCGGGCAAACCCTCGTCGGCCGTGCCTTGACGGCGGCGTACATGCCACGACGACCGGACATGCGACGCATCATGGAGGAACAAGGGGCTCGCTTGGGCCACATCGGCGACCAGATTTCCTGGCCCATTGATCGACTCGTCAAGGGCGACGTCTACGTTGCCGACGTGTATGGAAAGATCGAGCAAGGGCCAGTCATTGGCGACAACCTCGCCACCTCCATCTTCGCCAAGTCCGGCAACGGCGTCGTGCACGATGCCGCGATCCGCGACCTGCAGGGGATTCAGGAGATCGAAGGCTTCACCAGCTTCGTGCGCGGGTGGCATCCCACCTACGCGTCGCCGACGATCATGCTCATCGGGATTAACTGTCCCATCCGGATCGGCCACGCCACGGTGATGCCCGGCGACGTCGTCCTGGGACGAAACGACGGGGTGATGTTCATTCCTCCGCATCTGGCGGAAAAGGTCGTGCGCACCTCCGAGATCATTCGTCGGCGTGATGCCTTTGGGAAGGCGCGACTGGCCGAGGGGCGCTACACGCCGGGTCAAATCGACGCGCGCTGGACCGACGCCATCGAAAAGGATTTCGCCGCCTGGCTCGAAGATCGCCTGGATGAGCTGCCAGTCTCCCGCGAGCTCGTCCAGGAATATCTCAAGGAACGAACCTGGTAAGCCAGCCAGCCGCCATCGGCGGTTTTTTGCTTCGGGTTGCCAGCACGCCGCGTTACTGCGACGCCGACGTGCTGCTTTCCCTCGATGGCAGGATGCCCAGGTCCCGTGCCACCTGTGCTTTCGTTAGTCCGCTCGAAGACACCAGCTCAACCGCCCTCGCTCGAAACTCGGGATCGTCGGGTTCATGGATTGCCTTGCCCATCCGTTGGTGACCTCCGGTTCGTGTTAGGGGTTCCTCACCCGCAAAGGATCAGGTGTTCACCGAACCCGATCAAGCCTAGGCGCACGGGAACAGACACCCATAGCCGTATACGCAGAAACGTGGAAGTACGGTTCGGAGGGGGGCGACGGAAAAGGCTTGGACAACCAGGATCTCGCTGGCGGCCCACCCAACCCTATAGCATCTCCCTCGTCGGCTAGCTACAATCATCCCGGGCATCGCACGAGAGGATAAGATGAGAATCGAACGTATCGACGCCACTCCGATCAACCTCGAGTTCATCCCGGAAGTCGGCCCTAACATGCTGCGGGCGACGACCCACGGCACGGCGCTCACACTCTATCGTGTTCAGCTCGACAACGGTGCAGTTGGCTACGGCGACGATGTCGGAGGACCACGCGATCCAAACGACTGGATCGGCCAGGACGCCATCACCACGCTGCGCCACTGCCGAAACGGCGGCGTACAGATGGCCAGCTTCGATGCCGTTGGGCGCGCGCTGGGAGTTCCCTCCCACGTGCTGATGGGGCGGCAGGTACGATCGCGGGTACCGTTCGCCTACTGGACGATCGACCTGCCGCCAGCAGTTTTCGCCCGTCAGGTCGAACGCGCAGCCTCGCTTGGCTATACGACATACAAGTTCAAGGCTCGCCCCTGGTGGGACCCGATCGAGCAGGTGGCGGCGGCGGCCGAGGTCGCCCCGAAGGGTTTCCGGGTCTGGCTCGACTTCAACGGTCACCTGCGCGAGGCACGGTTGGCGCTGCCCATCTTGAAAAAGCTGGCCGAGTTCGAGTGCGTCGGCGGCTTCGAATCGCCGATCCCCCAGCGCGACGTCGAAGGCTACCAGATCCTGCGCCGCAAGATCGACCGCCCGATTGCCGCGCACTATGGTGGCGGCTGCTGCCACGTCGTCTCCGATCCAGGCTACGACCCCGGTCTCTCTGCCGTCGCGCAGCTCCGTGGGGAAGTCTGCGATGGTTTCGTATTTGGCGGAGGCGATGTCGATCACCTTCGTGCCATTGCCGGCGTTGCCCACGAGTTCCGCAAGCCCTTCTGGATCCAGACGGTCGGTACGGCGCTTCGCGCTGTCTGGGTAGCCCATCTGGCCTCGACCTGTTCGGAAGCGCTCCTCTCATCACTCGCCGCCCACGACCTCTGGGCAAAGGATATCGCGGTAGCCCCCCGTCCCGTCGATGGCTGGCTAACGGTTCCGGATGGCCCCGGCCTGGGTATTGACGTCGACGAGGGAGCAATCGAGAGGCTCCGAGCCACTTCCCCGACCCCGACGGTGCGCCGCATCTCCACCGTCGTTTACCCGAGCGGGGTTCGCTGGAGCTTTGCGACGGAGCAGCAGCGCCACGAGGCGTTCTACTTCGGTCACCTGCCGGGATTCGTCCCCGGCGTCCGTCTCGAGGTTCGGGAGGATGACCTCTCGGCCGACTTTACCGAGCTCCACGACCGCTGCACCATCGCGCCGGTCGTCGCTTAAAGCTTCTAAACGAAAGCAGGGTTTGAAGCACCAAGTGCGGACAAACCCTGCCCTTGATAGTTCGTCCTTAGCCTGCATTTCGCAGGATGAGTGCTTTGAATTGTGGCCTTGCTTACCGTATCCTTCGCGCCCAGAAGGTCGTCTGAATCGGACGGCTGATCGCCCTCCTGGTTAAGCCGGTCTTGACTAACTCGCCGTAGTGACTTGCCAAACCGGATGACCGATGATGCGGCCCGTCCGCATCCGGTCGAGTGCCCCACACATCCCTTCTCCTCCTATCTTCTCTCTTCTCGCGCCGTCCAGAAAATTCTTCCACGAAACGCCCATCTTCCACCTTCTCTCGTTTGCAGCCAGTTGAAGGCAACAAACAACTGGCGGAAATCCGCCAGTTTTCGTTGGTACCCCTGCCCAGTAGCGAGTGACACTTCAAGAGTAGTCATGACGATTTCAGACTTTGTCAAATGTGGTCCGGCGTGCACCGAGAACCTTCTCCTCCGCGGACGTCTTATCCGAAATATACAAGCAGCAACGCAATAAGATTAGTGGTCTGGGTACCCGCGGCTACTGTCGGTATGGTTCATCACTGCAGGAAACCGCTGGCCACCTTATCCTCCGCACCATTCCTCGGCATACATCACTGCCGGCTCCAGCAAGGTAGTGCGAACAATAGAGTTCAAAGTGGCCTTGTCTACAGAATTGAGCAGATGTATCCTATCCCACTAAGGCTAAACGTGCTATCTTGCATTGGGCTGGAAGGTGATATGTGGAAGGTTTGCGCTGCAAGCGTTGGCTTCCTGGTTTAATCCTTGCTCTCGGGATGTTTCTTCTCGTGGGGTGCAGCAGTGCTGCAACACCAACGCCCATTGTCATAGTGGTCACCGCGACGCCGGCCCCGGCAACCGCGACACCAATTCCTCCCACCGCGACTCTGATCCCAGCGACACCAACACCGGGCTCGACCCCTACGCCCAGCACCGCAGCCCTTCGACAAACGCTGGACGTTGCCTGGGCGAAAGGGAATTGGTTCCTCGCCATACAGACCTTGGACGCCCTCGTCAAGGGTGCACCCAATGTGATTGAATACAAGGACAAGCTCTACGTGGCCCACATCAACTACGGCCAACAACTCCTGAAGAACGGCGACCACGACGGGGCTGTCGGGCAGTTCGAGGCCGCACAAACCGCGGAGCCCTCGCGCGGAAAAGCACGCGCAGCCCTCCTCGCCCTTACCCCGACTGCCCTCACGGCTACGGCACGAACTACGCAATGGCGTGTCCTCGCCGGTGGCGGAGCTAACTCGGAAGGCGCAAATGCCCCGGGGCAGTTCAAGACTCCGGGCGGCATAACGGTCGACAGCAAAGGAAACCTCTTCGTCGCCGATACGGGGAACAACCGTATTCAAGAGATTTCCGCGACTGGCGAGCCGATCGCCCAGTGGGGCTCCTCTGGGAACGAGCCTGGGCAATTCGACCGGCCGGCGAGCGTTGCGGTGGATGCCAAAGGCGACATGTACATTGCTGATTTTGGCAATAACCGCATTCAAAAGCTCTCGCCGACGGGCAAACCGCTTGCCCAATGGGGAGAGGGGACGGGGCCAGCCCAATTCGAAGCTCCCTCGGACATCGCCCTGGATGCGCAAGGAAACATGTACGTTGTGGACGCCGGGAATGGTCGCCTACAAAAGCTGTCCCCAACCGGTCAGTTCCTCGCTGAGTGGAGCACGCCGGCACCAGCGGGTATCGCGGTGGACGGGAGTGGCAATATCTACGTGGGCGATCTCACCAACAACCGCATTGACAAGTTTTCTCCCGCTGGCCAGTTGGTCGCTCAGTGGGGCGGGCTCGGAAGCGGGCCAGGTCGGTTCTTTGGACCTGCCACCGTCGCCGTGGACCTCAACGGTAACATTTACGTTGCTGAACTCATTAACCATCGCATCCAAAAGCTTTCGCCCGACGGCCAGTCCGTCGCGGTATGGGGCACCGAGGGCACTGCTCCCGGGCAGTTCCAGTACCCTCACGGCATCGCGTTGGATGCCAGAGGCAATGTCTACGTCGCGGACACGCACAACAATCGGGTCCAGGTTTTGCCCGCCACGGCTGCGGCGGCAAACAACTAAAGCGGTGGCCAGGATGATTGACCTTTTCCCACGGGATCGATCATGTTGAGCGAGTGAGACCGTATTCACTGGATATTCGAGAGCGGTTCGTCGCGGCGCTGGACCATGTGGCAGACTACGGCGAGGTTGCCGAGTTGTTTTCCATCAGCCTATCCACGATCGGCGTTCGCAACCGAATCCGCCAACATTGTATCGACCGTGAGTGGACTCATGACTGGTCAGAGGTTTGGAACATCCCTTTGTGAGATGATACTCCCTTGCCCACGCCGACGGTGACCCTCTCGCCAACGGGGATGAGGCGACCGTGGACGTCGCCTCGGCCATCTTCTGGCTGCGGATGTGCCAGGGGGCGCCTGCGCGGCGGCGTCGCCGCCCTCGCCGACGCCGCCGAGTGACCGTCGGCGGGTCGTGGCGTTGCGCGCACTCCCATTCCACGTAAGTCAGGTCGCTGGGATACGTCGTGCTCATGCTGCCGAGCGTACGACATTACGTCATGCCCCGGTGTTCCAAAGCATGCCCTTAGCTCCCCCCACCGCGCTCGGTGGCAGGCACGCTCTGTGCACCGCGACGATCTCCCACCCCGCGACTCGAAGGCGGCGCAACCATCACCTCCACGGCGGGAGGGCATCGTCGTCATGCGCCCGGATCCGTTGTCGCCTTCAACCTTTGTCGTGCGCAACGACTGGCAGGGCCCCGTTGGTTCGGACTGGGCTCTTGCCTACGCCGGAGCCGAACGGACCGACAGCGGGGTGATGCTCTCTTTCAGCCTGCAGACTGATCAATATCACTGATTTTCCTGGTCGGCGTTACACGTCCGGGTCCCCCTTTTGAAATCCAACGTCTCCATTCGCCACTCGACGCATCGCGTCGAGATGGCCGCGTGGATGTCCGAGGATGACCCTTTCGACGAACTCCACCACGCCGACACCCTGAATCGGACCATATGAACCCGGTAGCTCAAGCTGCTCCTCGGTCAGGACACAAATTGCTTCCGCGGTCGTTCGCGTCGCGTCACGCAGCCGAGCAACTGTCTCGGCCTGGTCGGGATACGGCTCCGCCTGCCAGCGCTGCGCGTTCCTCTGTGCGAGATCCTCCCACGACCAGTTCGGCGTCTGCTCGCCCGAGACCATGGCCTTCAGCGCTTGCGTCTCGGCGACGTAGCCCAAAGCGATGTGGGAACAAAGATAGGCCACGGACCGATCCTCGTCGGGGACGTGGGTGCGCCACTCCCTTTCCGAGCAGCCTTCCGTGAACCGCACCACCTCTGCGCTCATCTGCTCGAACTTTGAGGCTAAATCGTGACTACGTTCACTCACGTTCTGCTATCCCCCGTAAACCCTCGTTCAACTGGCACCTTCGCTAAAGGCCACCTCGCCGACGTGGTTCGCGACGGAGACGACATTAGCGGCGAAGTTCTGCTTGATCCAGGCGGCGGCCTTCTGGACGGCGATGTCGGCCTCCTGCTTGGTATCCCAGGTGCTGATGGAGACTCCCGAGTCGTCGCCAGTCTTGACCGTTGCATAGCGTCGGAACCCTGGCTGCTGGCGAAAGATCGGAAGCAGCCCCTCCTTTGCTGTGCGAATGACCTCGTCGATGGTTCCTGGCTTGAACTGGTAGACCGCGATGCGTGCGTAGGGCATCTGAAAACCTCCAAAACCTCTTAGTTTCCCAATTATTTTGCGGAGGCAGCGGTTGGCCACCTACCGAATCGTTACTTCTGTCGAGAGACGACAACCTCGCCGCCGGTCCGTTGCGGTGGGTTCGTCAGGTGCGGGACAATGTTCTGTTGCATCCACGGTGATACCTGCTTAATATAGCGCTCGGCGTCCGCCTGACTATCCCAGACCATGAACGTGACGACATCGCGATCGGATGGTGCCATGGCGTAGTAGCCGCGGAAGCCGGGTGCCTTGGGCAAGGGGTCGACAATGTTTTGCACGATCGCGTCGCGAAGATTCTCGCTCATGGGTTCCCGAAACTGAAAGTGTGTATTGACTGCGTACATAGTTGGCGAAGACCTCTCTTTCTTCTTGATGCTGAATGCGAGCAATGATCTCGCGTTGAAGACCCTTAGGGAGAGAGCAAGCCGAGTTGCCGCATCAAACGGACTTGGTCAGCCTCTTGCCACAACTCGGTAAGCTTGCCGTTGGCCAGGCGCCAGAGGTAGATCGCGGTGAACTCGAACGGCTTGCCCGTTGCGGGATAGCCTTTCACAAAGCCTCCGATATCGGTCCCCCGATAGGTAAGGCGCGCGACCACGGTGTCGTTTTCACCGGCGAGCAAGTCCTCGACGGCGGCGCTGAAGTCGGGGCACGTATTCAGTAACGCCAGGGTGCTCTGCGTGTAGGCGTCACCGCCGTGGATCTCGCCAAGGACCGCGCTGTGAAGGATAAAGTCTGGCGCGATCAGCCCATCGAAGAGGCCATACTTCCGTTGGTTGATCGCCTCGTCGTAAAAGCGCCGGACAATGGACTTGTTGGCTTCGACGGACATCGACACTCTCCTTGCGATTTCGTCAGTTGATGACCACACGAGAAACGATCCTTTACCACGCCTTGACCCGGCGACGTGTCACCTGGCTACCGCAGTGGGTCGAGCCAGGCGAATAACAGAATCGCCTCGGTCTCGCCCATGATTGATGTGTTGTGTCCTTTGCCAGTCGTGTCTTCAAGAAGGAACACGCTGCCTGGCGTAAAGCGGTGGACTTCGCCGTCGCTGGCTCGGATGTCCAGGACGCCAGAGACGATGACCCCGAACTGACGGCGAGGCGTGGGATGCCAGCCACCCTCCCAATCAGACGGAACCTGAGCGAACGCGACCTCGATCGCCCGATACGCCGGGGAAAGGCCGATGACCGGCTTGCCGGGCACGAACTCCGCGACTGGGCAGGCAACCTCAACCCCCTGAAAGTGCGATTCTCCCTCCGCATCGGCGTAGACACACAGAAACTTCAACTGTTCCCCCCGGACCACGTATGCTGCATACTGATCGACGTTTCCGAGAACGGGCAAGCTCACCTGCGAGAGATGGACCGCGGGCCCCGCCGACCGAAACCTAGCCTACCATTGCGACGGACGTGGGAACCATCGCTGCTTTCCCCCGGAAGTCCCCTAAGAGTCCCGCCGGTTGCTCATTCAAAGTCGAAGAGAGATCGTGTACAATACGGGACGGGAAGTGATGAGATTTGAAAGCGCGTACTCGGTCCGGAACTGACAGTGCAACTGAGGATTTCGCGGAGTTCGTGCGCCGGGTGCGGGATGCGCTCGCGAACCTGTATGATATTACCTATCTCCAGAACCACCCCCTGGCCGAATTCGTTCGCGACGGCGGACGTGTCGGCTCTCGCGACGCTGGACAAGCCGTCCGCCAGGCCCTCCTTCACGCAATCGATTCGCTTCGTCCAGAAGGCGTGTCGCCTCAGAACGGCAGGATCGAGCGGCGATACCAGATCCTGTAGCTGCGTTACGTGGAGTGTCTTGACCCGATATCGGTGCAAGATCGGTTGGGGATCGGCAAGAGCCACTATTACCGGGAGCACGAGCGGGCGCTGGAGGCGGTCGTCGCGGTGCTCGCCGAGCGATGGCTGGTTGGCCGCCCGAAGCCAGGTGAGATCGCCGCACCGGAATCCGCCGATAAACCACCCAACAATTTGCCGGCGGAGTTGACGAGCTTTGTCGGGCGTGAAGCGGAGATTCCCCGGTTGATCGCGCTGCTGGCTCGGACCAGGCTGCTGACCGTCACCGGGGCCGGCGGATGTGGGAAGAGCCGCCTGGCGCTGCGGATCGCGCGCGAGGTGCTCGACCGCTACCCCGACGGGGTCTGGCTCGTCGAGCTGGCCTCGCTGACCGATCCATCGCTGGTCCCCCAGGCCGTCGCCGCCGCGGTTGGCATCCGCGAGAGCGCGGAAGAAACGCTCGCCGCGACTCTCGTCCGATTCCTGCGGGAAAAGAGATTGCTCCTTCTCCTCGACAACTGTGAGCATCTGGTCGAAGCAAGCGCCAAGCTTGCCGATGCGCTCTTGCGGGCCGATTCCCACGTTCGCCTGCTGGCCACGAGTCGCGAGGCGTTGGGACTCCCCGGCGAGGTGAGCTGGCGGGTTCCGTCACTCGCCATCCCGCCGTCCGGCCGGGATCTGCCGATTGACGAGCTCGTGCGCATCGCCTCGGTACGGCTCTTCGTCGAACGCGCGACCGCGGCTGACCCGGGGTTCGTCGTGACGACGACGAACGCGGGAGCGGTTGCCGAGATCTGTCGGCGTCTCGACGGCATCCCGCTCGCCCTGGAGCTCGCGTCTGCTCGGCTGAAGGGCCTGTCGATTGCGCAGATCGCGACGCGTCTCGACCAGTGTTATCGCTTGCTCACCGGCGGCAGTCGGGCCGCGCCGCCGCGTCAGCAGACGTTGGCGGCCGCGGTGGGTTGGAGCTACGATCTGCTCGGCGAGGCCGAGCGGCGGCTCTTTGATCGTTTGGCCGTGTTCGTTGGTGGCTTCACCCTCGAAGCGGCCGAGGCCGTCGGCTCGGGTGACGAGATCGAGGCAACCGAGGTGCTCGACCTGCTCGCGCGGCTCGTCGAGAAGTCGCTGGTCATCGCGCACGACGAAGGGCAGGAGGGTACCCGCTATCGGCAACTCGAGACGTTGCGCCAGTTCGCCGGGGCGAAGCTGGCCGAACGTGGAGAAGCCGACCGCGTCCGCATCCGCCACGCCGCGTATTATCTTGCCTTCACCGAGAGGAACGTCGTCCCAGCCGGTGAGTTCGGATGGGGTCAGCCCCTCCAGGCCATCGAGGCGCAACTGGGGAACATCGGCGCCGCGCTGCGTTGGGCGGTGGAATCAAATGACGCTCAGCGGGCCCTCCGAGTCGGCGGCCATCTGGCGAACTTCTGGTACCGACGGGGGTATCCCGCCGAGGGGCGAGCCTGGCTGACCGAGCTCCTCGCTACCCCGGCCGCGGCCGGGGGAACGGCGGACCGGGCCGCCGCGCTGATCGCCGCCGCGGCGTTGGACCGCCTTCAGTGCAAGCTCGAGGTGGCGCGCTCGCTCCTGGACGAGGCGTTAGCCATCTACCGCGAACGGGGGGATCAACTCGGGATCGGTCGGTGCCTCGAAGAGACGGGCTGGGTGGAGTTCGATCGGAGCAACTACTCGGCGGCGCGCCAATATCTGGAGGAAGCCATGGCGATCGCCCGTCAGCTCGAACACCGGGAGCTTCTCGCGTACACTCTCCATAACCTGTCGAAAGTCTTCCTGGCCCAGGGAGACTATCCGCTTGCCGAATCGCTGCAGCAGGAGTCGCTGGAGATCACCGGTCGCGGGGCTGAAAATGGTGCGCGCCTGGACTGGCTGGGTCATATCGCGGTCGCGCGGGGAGACTACCCGAGGGCACGCGGCTACTATGCCGAGGGTCTGGCTTTGCGCAAACGCGCGGGGCGGGTCCTGGGCGTCGCTTACACCCTGGCCGGCTGGGCCAATCTGGCGTCGGCCGAAGGCCATCACCTCCGAGCGGCCCGCCTGATCGGAGCCGCGGCGCAGCTTTGCGACGAATCCGGCGTGCCCCGGATCCGCGTCCAAGAGGCGGGGATCCGCGAGCGACTGGAGGTTTCACGCCAGGTCATGCGCGCCGATGCCTACGACGTGGCGTGGGCCGAGGGCCAGGCAATGGCCCAGGAGCAGGCGATTGCCTACGCCCTGGCGGACGATCTTCGCGATCGATGATCGCCAGGCGCGCGCGCAGCTCGGCGATGATCAACTGACTGTTTATCGTGAAGTCCGCCCAGATCCGACGAGGCTGGGCGCTGAGACCGTTATGCGGACGCGGTTGATCAGCCGACAACCCTTCTTGTTGCCGCGAGGTTTACGGTGAGCCCCTCGGCCCAGCCGGCGACAGTCTGCGGTTCGCGCAGTGAACCATACCGCTCGCTCGAAGTCATCGAATGAATCATTCGTCCTCTAACGTGACCGCGAGGATCAGCAACTCGTCGAGGATCCGGGAGGCGTGTCCTTTTCCGACCGTATCCTCCAAGAGGAGCAGACTGCCCTTTGGGAAACGGCGTGTCGTGCCGTCGCTCACCGTGACCTCGTATTCGCCCTGCATCGTGCAAAAGACCTGGCGACGCGGAGAAGGATGGGGGATCCCACCTGCCCAGCTCGGCGCACCGCCGATCACACTGCAGCGACTCGCCGGGAAGAGCGAGGCCACGTTGAGCGGCGGTGCGGGCGGGGCGAAGTCGACCGCCGCGAGCTCGATCTCGACGTCGTCGAAGTGAGATTCGCCGTGCGCATCGGCGAAGAGACGAACGTAGCGGGCGCGCTGCATGGTCACGTCCATGGTTCCTCGCCCGAGGCGCGATGCCAGGTCAGCTCCCCCTGTCCGGCGACGTTCGCGCGTTGGTCGTGGACGACCAGGCTGACCGGAGTCCCCACCGGAACGGCGAGCCCCGCTTCGAGGATGTCGCGAACGACTCGATCGACGACGCGCTGGAGCGCGGCCGGCTCGCTCAGCGCGGCCGGGTTGACCCCACTCGTTCGCACTGCCCCGAGCAGCCATTTCGGATCATTCTGAATGGCGGCGGCCGGGCCCTGGGCGCTGAAGTCGATCCAATCGATCGCTGTTCCAGTTTCGCGGCAGTGGGCGAGAACCGCCTGCACCAGATCGAAGATGCTCTGACCGCGCAGGTCGGCCAGGGTGCTCTCCAGGCGCTGCGTTCGGCCACGAGCGTCGACGTAGGAGACGACCATCGCGCCGATTGCGTCATTTTCGATCCCATTTTCGACGGCGCCGAGGGTCGTCATGACGCCGGGGCCCTCGGCCAGAACGTTATTCCCGAGGCTGACCGGACACCATGCCATGGAGCCCAGGATACGGCTGAGCCACTTTCCCTCGATCATCCCCTGGAAGATGACCGGCGTCGTGCGGTCGACGCGCTCGGGATGCGCGAGGTAGGGCTGCATGCCGTCGGGAAAGGTCAGGCACCATTCGGCCTCCGGCACGAAGGTGTCGTCGGCTCGGCTCGCCAGCGGACGGGCTGTCCCAATCGGCACTGATAGGTCGACTGCTCCTTTGTAGGGCGCCGGGCGGCCGGTAAGGCCCGGGTGGCTGACCGGCAGCTGAGCTACGTCGACGAACGGCATCCCTGAGCCATCGCTGATCCAGACGCGGGTGTCGTGATTGTCTCCAGTCAACGCATAATCCTCCACGGGCGTACGGCGAGCCGGAGCCAACGTGCACGGCGAGACGGATCGACTCGTCGGACATTATTGTATAGGAAAGGTATCGCCCACGGCAACCGCGCGGCTCGCTTACTCGCTTGCGATACCCCCTTTCGGGATGTGGGGGTAGTGGACAATAACGGCGACTTCGGTGATAGTGGGGGTGTCAAACCAAACCAAGCCACCGGAGCCGCCGCTGATGGTACCTTACCGCGAGATCTTTGCTTTTGTCCAGCACCTCGCGCCGACCTGGCGCAAGACCCAACAAACCAACTTCGCCCAGGTGATCCGTGCCCTGTGCGAGCGCGAAAATCTCGCGCTCTCCGACCTGGCCCGGGCCTTCCCCCGACCGACCCAGCGCTTGCGTGGGCGGGTCAAACGCCTCGGCCGCTTTCTCGACAATCCCCGCCTCGACGAGGCCGCGCTGTTCGTGCGCTGGCTCAAACTCAGCTACCGGTTGGGAGAGGATCTGCCCCCGTCGTGTGGGAGCAAGCCGTTGGTCCCGCTCCTCCTCGATACCGTCTACTTCGAGCCTTTCGCGATGCTGGTCTACACCGTCCCCTGTGGGAGTCGGGGCCTGCCGGTGGGCCTGACCACCTACCATCGTCAGGATCTGGAGGCCTGCTTCCCGCCCCGTGAGAGTTGGCCCGATCCCTCGGCCCGCCGCCGCGCCTCGGGGACGATGGTCTCGCTCCGGTCGACACCCACGACGCGCCCGTTGGGGCCAACCCGGCGGGCCAACTCCAGGGCGTCATCCCCGTTGCCACAGCCAAGGTCCAGGAGGTGGTCCCGCTCCCGGACATCGAGCAGTTCGTAGCTCCGGAGCTTGTAGGCGCGGATGAAGTCAATGGCGGTAAAGGTATCGAGCAGTCGGACAAAGTGCCCCGGATCGGTGGCCCGATCGACGTCGGCGAACTCACTCCGATCGTCACGGCGTTCCATCATCCCTCCCAATCAGTCACCGGGGATCCCAACGTGGTCGTGGGGGTGATGCTCTCGTTCCGCCCGTGGACTGATCAACATCACCGACTTTCCTTGTCTACTTGGCCCCCGGGTCACCCTTTTGAAATCCATCGCTTCCATTCGCCACTCGACGCATCGCGTCGGGATGGCCGCCGCCTTCAGCGCTTGCGTCTCGGCGACGTAGCCCAAAGCGATGTGGGAACAAAGATCGGCCACGTACCGATCCTCGTCGGGGACGTGGGTGCTCCACTCCCTTTCCGAGCAACGCACCGCGAACTGGACGACCTCCGCGTTGATGTGCTCGAACTTTGAGGCTACGTCGTGACTACGTTCACTCAGGTTCTTCTATCCTCCATAAACCTTACTCAACTGGCCCCTTCGCTAAAGGCTACCTCGCCGACGTGGTTCGCGACGGAGACAACGTCGGCCACAAAGTTCTGCTTGATCCAGTCGGCGGCCTTTTGGACGGCGGCATCGGCCTCCGGCTTGGAATCCCAGGTGCTGATGGAGACTCCCGAGTCGTCGCCAGTCTTGACCGTTGCATAGCGTCGGAACCCCGGCTGCTGGCGGAAGATGGGCAGCATCCCCTGCTTTGCCTTGCGGATGACCTCGTCGATGGTTCCTGGCTTGAACTGGTAGATCGCGATGCGCGCGTAGGGCATTTTAGAAGCTCCAGATTTGTTATTTACCTGGCCGATTCACCTGGCATCACCTCATTACTGAACCGTTTGTCCCTTCCGATCGGCCCGTTGTTGATCCAACTGGATTGGCTGTCCGTCCGCGCCATACGGAGTCTTGAAGTTGAACGCGAACGGGGTCGGACCTCGGTCGTATAAACACTCCAGACGTTCCAAGGCTTCTTGCCAAGTTGGCACATGAGCGTCGTCCACCCACCAGGCAACATACGTTGGCCATTCCGGCTTGAGGAACCACTCCTTTCGCAACCGCAACGCATCGCCGTGCTGACCGTGGTAGGAGAAGGCATACACCGATTCCAGATCAGTCCAAACGGAAAGGGTTTGTGGCGCTCCAGCGTGCTCGTCAGGGTGATAGAAACGCGGACCAAGGCCGGCAGGACGTTCCTGGACACGCGATACAAACCCCTCCGTACCCTGCGCCGAGGCGTCGACACCTGGAGCTCGAACAATGAATCCCTGAGTTTGCGGGTGCCCCGACGGCTCCCGCAGAATACCAAATGTGTAAAAAGCAAGACACGGCATGATCCCCTCCAAACGTCGCACAATCGTCACGGAGGCCAACGTAGTCCAGGCAGCGAGCTACGACCAGGATGTGATGACGTTGAAGCCGCGGGTGCGGTAATCGGTCATCGCAGAGAGTACGGTATTCACCTCCTCAACCGCAATCGTCCGTTCGACCAGACGATTCGGATTCAACTGGCCTGATTCCACCATGCTGAGGAGGCCGGGATAGCTCGTCGTCGGGCAACCCAGGCTTCCGATGAATTGGATCTCTTGGAGGGTCATTGCATCCACCGGCAGTCCGATCATTCCCTGGTCTTCTTTGCCGGTCAGGCCAAGCTGAAGGTGGCGCCCTCCCTTTCTCAGACAAAGGACTGCGGGGACGGCAGTACGGCTGGAGCCCAGGGCATCCACCGATACGTCCGCTCCGCCACCGGTAATGTCTTTGACCGCTGTGATAATCTGATCATCTACCTGGACAGTCGCGACGGCACCTTCTCTCATTGCCTGGGCCAGTTTCTCCTCGCCGCGGCTGACCGCGACGATCCGCGCCCCAAGCGCCGCGGCGATCTGTACCGCGGCCAAACCGATGCCGCCCATTCCAAAGATCACGACCCACTCACCGGGTCGAACGCGAGCCTGGTCGACAATACCATGGTAGGATGTCATGAATCGGCAGCCGAGGGCGGCTGCAGTCGGAGCCTCCACCCCGTCGGGCAAGCGCACGAGGTTAACGTCAGCGAGGGGAACCAGGGCCAGGTTTCCGTACCCGCCGTCATGGTGGACGCCAATAACTCCATAAGCGAGACACAGATTTCCTCGGCCGCTGCGGCAGTACTGGCACTCACCGCACGATAGGTGAAAGGGAACGGTGACTCGGTCGCCCGGTCTAAAGCCGTGCACGTCGGACCCGACCTCCTCGATCACACCCCCGAACTCGTGACCGGGAACCCGAGGTAGGTCGACCTTTATTCCAACCCAGCTCAGATCTTCCTGCCACACGTGCCAATCGCTACGGCAGACGCCGCAAGCTTCGACGCGAATGATGGCATCCGCGCGGCCCGGCTCCGGATCGGGCAACTGCCTGATAGTGAGAGGCTCGCGAAAATGGGTCATAACGGCAGCTTTCATCGTCACTTCTCCTCATCGTATTTGTTTGCTGCATCTGAATTCCGAAATCGCCGGGCTTGTTGGGGCCCTGACCTTTCTCCAAACATCCTGCCCGGCATAATGGCCCGCTGTCGCTCCGACGCAACGGCGCAATTCCCCATTGAGACCGATGAACTTCCCCAGTGTTCCTCAGCGGCCTCTCCGCCCATCGCGCACCGCGGCGCCGAGCCGTTGCGACAGCCCAGATACGTTTCGCCCCTCAACTCGCCCTCTCCGGCTCGGGAGCCGCCCCGTAGAAGGCGACGACACGACGCAGGCGTCCGGCATCGTCCAATTCCGCGAGGTGGAGACCCTGGCCGTGAATCTGGTCATTTCCTCCTACCACCTTCCAGGTGTACTGGAACCAGCCATGGTGCTCGGAAATCTCGCTCGTGCCAATCCGTGCGTTGATCGGCCAGGAGACGGTCATCGACGACATCGCCTGGACAAGCGCGTCTTGGCCGCGGCTTTCCGCGTTCGGAGCCAGGAATGTGCCGTCGTCAGACCAGCACGAGCTAAGCTGTCGGCGACGCTCGGCCGCGTTGGGGGCGAGCCACGCCGCGACGAATGCCTGCAAGGCCTCCTCGGCCAGTGCAACACGGGAAATCGTTTGAACCATTGCAGATACTCCTGAATCGATTTACGCTAACTCGCCGGGACCGGCGAGCTGCCCTTGAACCAAAGCCCAACGCGGATCAGGGTGTCGCCAATTTCTCGACGGAGCCATACGGCGACAGATTCTTCGATGTCCTTCCTTATCCTCGTTCGGTACGTGCTGATTTTCGTCAGTCCGAACGACATTTCCTTGATACTCACTATGTGCTATCCTGTATTCGTTCGCTACGCTCTGGGTCTCCGGAAAATCCCTGGGCACTCCCCGGGAATTCCCGCGAATTCGCGCTGGCGCCGCTCAGCGGACTTTCGCCGAACGTCCGAAAGACGGGCGCTCGAAGACCGACCCACGGTGGTGGGCTCGCGCCACACCCGGCCGCACCGATCAGGGCGGACCTGGATGAGGGAGGATCCCATGGAGGCGAAACACGTCCCCGGACCAATGACGAATGCGCTCCGCGGCGGGAGGCGGCGCTCCGCGTTTGGCCGACAGGTGCGCGACGTCCTCGCCCACCTGTATGATCCGGCCTACCTTCTGACTCATCCTCTCGCTCGGGAGATCCGCGCCGAGGCTGGAAGCCGCCCGGCGAACCCGGGCAAAGCCCTGCGGCAGGCCCTGGTTGACGCCATCCAGGCGCTCCAGACCGACGCGCGCCGTGACCCGGCCGGTTCGGGTGCCACGGCGCAGCGCATCCTGACGCTCCGCTACGTCGAAGGGTTCGACGTTCTCGCGGTCCAAAAAGAATTAAACGTGAGTAAGAGCGAGTATTATCGGGAACACCAGCGCGGCCTCGAGGCGGTTATTTCCCTCGTCTCGGAGCAATGGCGGCCGAAGCAGGTGGGCGAGCCAGAACCAGCAGGGCAATCGCCGGTTGACTCGGTCCTGCCCGAGGTGCGCACGAACCTGCCGGCGCCGGTTACCCGGTTCATTGGTCGCGTGCGGGAAAGCGAGGAGGTGGCCCGCCTTGTCCTAGCCGGCCCAGGTGAACCGCGGCTGGTAACGTTGAGCGGCCCGGGAGGAAGCGGGAAGACCCGCCTGGCGCTCCGCGTCGCGGCGGAACTCGTCGACCGTTTTCCCGCCGGGGTCTGGCTGACCGAGCTGGCTCCGCTGGCCGACCCTCGCCTCGTTGCGGCGACCGTCATGACTGGACTGGCGGCCCGAGAGGAGATCGGTCGGCCGACCGTCGAGACCCTCGTCCGCTACCTCAAGCCGCGCGGCCTGCTGCTCGTCCTCGACAACGTGGAGCACCTGATTCCGGCGTGCGCCGCGCTCGTGACCGACCTCTTGCGTTCCTGCCCCCGCCTGCGGATTCTCGCGACCGGTCGCGAGCCGCTGGGCATCGCCGGTGAGGTCGTCTGGCGCGCGCCGGCCTTATCGGTTCCACCGACGGATCGCTCGCTCGCGTTGGAAGAGGCTGAGACGTTCGAGGCGGTCCAGCTTTTCGTCGCTCGGGCGACCGCAGCGCGTCCCAAGTTTGCATTGACTGCCCGAAACACCCCCGCCGTGGCGGAAATCTGCTGGCGGCTGGATGGATTGCCATTGGCTATCGAGCTGGCGGCAGCGCGGGTGGCAGCGTTGTCGGCGGAGGAAATTGCCAGTCGTCTTGATCACCGCTTCCACCTCCTGACCGGCGGCGGTCGAACGAGTCCCCGTCACCAGCAGACGCTTCAGGCAACGCTTGACTGGAGCTACAACTTGCTCTCCGGGCCGGAGCGCGCACTCCTGCGCCGTCTGGCCGTGTTTGCCGGTGGCTGGACTCTGGAAGCCGCGGAGGCGGTGTGCGGCGGGGACGGAAGACCGGGAACCGGGGACAGTTTCCCAGGCCTCCCCCCGGAAGAGGTGCTCGACCTCCTCGGCCAGCTCGTCGGGAAGTCGCTGGTTCAGATCGAGGATCGCGGAGAGCAGCTACGGTACTCGTTCCTGGAGACGGTGCGCGTCTACGCCGAGGAGAAGCTGAGCGAAACCGGCGAAACAGCGGTCTTCCGGACCCGCCACTGCGGTTGGTATGCGGATCTCGCCGAGCGCGGCGCGGTCGCGATGCTCGGCCCGGGGCTGACCCTCTGGGCCGACCGACTGACGAGCGAGCACGACAACCTGCGAGCGGCGCTGGGCTGGAGCAAGGACCACGATCCGGATCTCGGCCTGCGTCTGGCGGAAAGGCTCTGGCGATTCTTGCGTCTGCGAGCTTACCATCAGGAAGGAATCCAGTGGCTGAGCTTATTCCTGGAGCGGGTGCCGGTGCGGACGGCTACGCGCGCCTGGGCACTCATCGGGGCCGGAGACCTGACGGGCCAGCTCGGGGACGCAACGGCGGCCACCCGCTTTCTCGAAGAGGGTATTTCCATCCTTCGTGAGATCGGGGACGAGACCGGCCTCGTCGACGCCCTCCGAGAGCTGGCTGGCGCAAAGCTCAGTTTCCTCTACCAGTGCGAGCACGATTCTGACGATGTCCGAAAGCTGCTGGAAGAGAGCCTGGATCTGGCCCGAGAGATTGGCTACCAACGTGGAATCGGCTTGGCCATCGGGCTTCTTGGATCTCAGGCCCTGGCCGTCCACGACGACGATCGAGCCCGGATTCTCTTCGAAGATTCTCTGGGCCAGGCTCGCCAGATCGGGGATCCGTGGAGTATTGGCTCCGCTTTGTACGGACTCGGCTGGGCAGCGCTCCGCCAGGGTGACCTTCCGGTCGCGTGGCAGTCGTGGCAGGAGGTAGTCGACATCGCTCGGAGCATTCGAGACACCATGCGCGAGGGATTGTTCCTCGAAGGGTTGGCGCTGCTGGCCCGGACCGAAGGTCACCTGGAGGAATCGCGAAAGTTTCTTGGCGAAGCGCTGAGGATCTTCCGGGACAGTGTCAGCTTTCGGATCTACGACGCGATCCGCTTCCTCGGCGATCTCGACGTTCGGGAGGGACTCTACGCGCGAGGCGTCCGCCTCCTGGCCTTCGGGGCGACCCAGCCAACGCGCTATGGCCTGAGCTACCAGCACGCGTATAGCGAGGCGTTATCCACCTGTGACGCGAGTGAGGCCGTGGCGCGAGCGGCGTTGGGCGCGGATGCGTACGGAGCGGCGTGGAGCCAAGGCCAGGCGATGGCCCTGGAAGGGGCCACCGCTCTGGCCTTGGAATCGGCAAGCGAAGGCTAATCCCGCCAGCCGACGGTTTGAAGGTTCGCGGTGATCGCCAGGGCGTCGGGATCCTTTGCCCAGGTTCGCCAGCCCTCGGCGTAACGCTCCAGCGTTGGCCGATCCACCCAGCCAAGTTCCAACGCCCGGGGCCGCCGACGCGTGGACCCACAAGTCGAGCGACCCAGGATTCCGCGGCGTTGGGTGCCACTTCGATCCCGTGCAAAGTCGTCTCGCCGTGCCGAAATCCTGTCTGGCGCAGGAGTGCGCGCTGGATCCGTCCAAGACGCGGGTTCCCTCCGTTGAGCCGCCAGACACGTTCGTAGAGCGCGAGGCCCTCCAACAAATTGGGAATCACTGGCTCGATCAGCAGCGTTCCCCAGTCGCCGTCGGCCAGCCCGATCACCGCGCCCGGTTTGAGCACGCGGTGCATTTCCCGTAAAACGCGCAACGGGTCGGCGACGTGTTCGAGGAGGTTTTGCTCCAAGGCGGCATCGAACGTCTCGTCGGCGATTGGCATTTCCTCGGCTCGGCCAACCTCGAATCGGACGTTGGCGACCCCCTGCTCTTTCGCCAAAGCCCGGGCTCGTTCGACCATCTCCGGTGAGAAGTCGATCCCCAGAACCTCCCCGGGGCCAATCGCCGCTGCCAGGCCGACGCTGATTGTTCCGGGTCCGCATCCGACGTCGACGAGGCGCATGCCTGGCTTGAGGTAGGGAAGGAGAAACGCCGCCTCGCGATTTGCGCTCCGGTTGGTGAGAGCTTGGACAGACCCGTGGCTGGAGCCGTGCGTATAGGTTCCCGTCGATTCTGCTTCTGTCATCGTGTCATGCCTCACGTCTGCCGAGTACCGGCAAGATTACCTGCGAGGGACGGATTGCGTCGTGATCGATCGTATTGGCTGCAACTTGACCGGACGTTTCCTGTCCGATGACGCCACCGGTGTTGAGATTGCGGTCCAGCGCCGGAAAATCGCTGCTGGTGACGGTCAGCCGCAGCCGATGGCCAGCGGGAATGACGACCGAGAGGGGCAGCATCTCGACGGCGAAGCGGGTTGGCCGACTGGGTTCGAGCAGAACTGGCTGGTCCAGTCCCGCGCGATAACGCGCCGACATGACGCCGCCATCATGGCTCTCCTTTTACTATCTACTTCTTCTATGACCGTGGCTTGCGCCCACTCGCGAGGATCCCCATCACGGTCGCGAAGAAGCGACCCTGACGGTCGGCCTCCCGAAGCTGTTCCAGCCAGGTGGTGAGCTCGTCGTCTGACGCCAGGCCAGCCTCGCGCGCCTGAGCGACCGTTCGCCCCAGCCAGACGACCTGATTCGCCAGCGCGTAGTCGGGAAGAACCACCGTCACTGCCTCGCACGATACCTCGATCAGGCCAGCATCCTGAAAGTGTCGAGGCAGTTGTCGTCCCATCCAGCCGTTACGGGTGGTGTCGCATAACAAGTGGATCAACTTTCGGGTGAGGTCGCGGTTTGGCGAATCGATAGTATAGGCGTCGAAGTCCGGGTCGAAGACGACGATCCGGGCGCCCGGCTGGGCCACGCGGACAAGCTCGCGCAGCGCCTGCGCGGGATTCGCCAGGTGGTGCAGAACGCGGTCGGCGCGGCAACCGTCGAAGGTGGCGTCAGGGAAGTCCAGACGATGCGTGTCGCCGAGGACGAACTCGGTCGGCAAGCCAAGCGCCACGGCTTGCTCCTGGGCCGTGGCGAGCATCGTCTGGCTGTTGTCGACGCCGACGACTCGCCCATGCGGTTGGACCAGCGTGGCCAGGGCAAAGACGTCCTGCCCCGGTCCGCAGCCCAGGTCCAAAAACTGGCCGCGTGGTCGTGGTTCGAGAAGCTCGAAGCTGCGGCGTTTGTAGGCCAGCGCGGCAGGCAAGGCCGCGACCTGACTCATAAATCGAGCGTAGTAACTGGGATCCTTGGTTTGATCGACATTGCCGAAGCCACGGTTGGTGTCAAGATTGGCCATCAACTATCTCCTCGTATTGATCAAAGTCCATCGCCAGAAGACAGCGTCGTTAGTCCCGCCAGCCGACGGTTTGGAGAACACCGGTGATCCAGAGTGCGTCGGGGGTGCGTGCCCAGGTCCGGATTCCCGCGACGTAGCGCCCGACGGTTGCCTGGTCCGCCCAACCCCGCTCGCTGACCTGACCGATGAAGTTCTTGCTGAGGAGGTGACAGACCACCATCTCGGCGAACTCATCCCCGAAGAGATATTTGCGCAGCGTCGTCTCGCCATAGCGCAAACCCACCTGGCTCATCAGGGTGCGCTGGTAGCGTCCAAATTAGGCTACACCGCTTGGTCCGCGCGCTCCCGTGGTCGAGCGCCGCGGATTTCCCCCGCTGGTCCGTCGAACAGCTTCCAGCCCGCCGAATCGGGCTATCCCCGATTAGGCGGGCTGGAGTGCGCGCAGGAGAGGCGCCGGGTCGTAATACACGTCCATTTCTTGGATCGTGCCGTCCGGGCCGATGACCCAGCTATCGATCCCCTCGCAGCGCGCGGTGCGCCCCGCTTTCGTCGTGGCTTCGAAGCTCCAGCGCGCGGCGGCCCCATGCTCGGTCACGAAAGTCTCCTGCTCGCGGATCTCGAAGCCGCGTAAAGCGGCCTTCACCTGGTCCAGGTAGGCCCGAAAAGCGTCCCGACTCATTGGTGGCATGCCCGGGTAGTGGATGATGGCGTTGGGCGCGAACGCCGCCTCGGCCGCGGCCGGGTCGAGTGCGTTCAACCCATCCAAGTAGCGGCGGACGGCGGTAGGAGTACTGGACATGGTCATCTTGATCCCCTTCCCAATTATCGAAAGGTGACTCCAAATAAGCTCGCCGACCTCAGATTCGTGCGATAGCGGGGTTTCCTCGACCCTGCTCACCGCTCAGGTGATTTCCAGAAGCACGTCGGCAAGCTCCCGCGGTGCGGTTTCCCACGGGCTATGCCCCGTGTTCAGCTCCCGATACCGCCAGCCCGCCCCGCGCGCCTTCGCCGCGGTTTGGGCAATGATGCCCATAACAGCTGCCCAGACCGGGTTATCCGTGGTCCCGGCTGCCTTGTCGGTACAATAAATGTAGGTGCGGGGAATGTCGGAAGCACGCGGATTCTGGACGGACACCGCCTCCAAAAGAGGCTTCAACGGTTGAGGCGTCCGCTTGGGCGCGTCGGGCGGATCGTGGGGAACCAGCCAGCCATTCCCGTGGACTTGGGCGATCTGGGTAAAGACAGCCCTCAGCTCGGGACCGGCGAGATCCGCGAGGGACTGACCACCCTCTGGCACGAACGCGTCGAGGAAGACCAGGTGTCGGATGCGCTCGGGCACCCGTTCCGCGACCCCGGTCACCACCATCCCCGAGAAGCTGTAGCCAAGTAGGACAACCTCGTGCAGATCCTCGTACTCCAGGACGTTCACGATGTCTTGGATGTGGGTGTCGATTCCTACCTCGGGGGTTGCCAGGTGCACTCTCTCTCCCAGCCCGGTCAGGGTCGGAGTGAACACCTCCTGTCCCCTGGCTTGCAGCAGCCGGGCCACCTGCCGCCACTGCCACCCGCCCGACCAGCCACCCGGAACAAGTACGTAGGTTGCCATTGTCCTCTTCCTTCTCTCCCGTGATTTCCGCTGACCCGATTGGAAACGCCATCGGTCCGTCGGTTACGACGTTACGGGCCGTTGCCGATGACTGCCACGTGAATGTCGACGTTGCCGAACGTCGGCGCGCAGGAGGTGTAGATGTTCGGCAAGGGGCCGCTACCGGTCCGGTAGGCGTCGACCGCGGCGCAGCCGGTGCCTTCTTGCGTCGACGAGTAGCTGGAATAGAAGGTCTTGCCGTCCGGCGCGGCGCTCAGGCTGGAGTAATCGCCGACGAACTCCGAGCCGAAGTCATTCAGGAAGCCGGCCGACGCGGCGGGATCCGAAACAGCGGCGCCCGATGGCACGATCGGCGCCGACCAGGTGGAACCGCCGTCGTCCGAAGCGACAACGTACGGGAGGTAGTTGACGCTTCCGGTTACGGGTAGAGTACTGAACGCGACGTCGGTCAAGGCGGTGAAACCGACGACGACGCGGCCAGGAGTTGTGCCGGCACTTGGCGCGACTCCCGGACGCGCGACGGCAAGCGAGGGGTGGAACGCGGTGCGCCCAGGCACGTCGATTGTGCCGGCGCTCGTCCAGCTCTGCCCATGATCGGTCGATTTCACCAACGTGACGGCGCCGTGAGCGTGAGAGCTATCGATCTGCTGCTCATTCGTCCAAGCCGCGTAGATTGCATCGGTCGATTGGTCCACCGCCAGCGCGACCTGATTGAAGTTCGGGAAGCTCGCGCCCGGGAGCTGATTCATGTCCGACGCCGGGCCGAGAGTGATGGGGTGACCGAAGTGCTGGCCTCCGTCGATCGAGACCGCGGCGACCATCTCGCTCTGCTGGACGGTTGCCCCGGAGTGCTCTTCCCAGGCAGCGATCAGCCGACCCTCGCGGTCGGTCTGAATCGTCGGTCGCTCCGGATAGCCGACCGGGTTGCTGTCCGCGCTGGGCGAAAGCGTGCGCGGCGTGCTCCAGGTTTGCCCACCATCGGTCGACCGGGCGAAGAGAATCCGAACTGGACAGTTGCTGCAGAAGAAGGTCGAGCCGGTGCTGCCGATGCCGGTGAACATCGCCCAGACGAGGGAGACGTTGCCCAAATCGGGGCTCGCGGGGGTGTTATCGGCCCATTATCGGCCCAGATCGTCGGCTTGTCGTTGAATTGGGACGTGCTACTTGTCGGTCCCGACGCGATCACCGGTGTCTTCCAGGTCGTCCCATTGTCGTCGGAGGTTGCCGTGACAACGACGGGCTCCGCGTAGGGACTGACGTCGCCGTACGGGAAGGCCATTGCCGAAACGTAAGCACGGGCACCGTTGGCGTAACTGAAGCCACCGTGTCCGTCGGGCTTGGGGCCGAACGCGACGGTTGGATCGGCATTCGCCAATCGGCCGATCTTGCTCCAGGCGATGATCTGCTTGTTCCAGGTTGTGCCGCCGTCATTCGTCGCGTAGAGGCCGATCGTGTCGGCGGTTTGGCTTGGATAGCAGACCGAGCCGCCGCTGGATGGCTCGGTCGTGCAGTCCGGCTCGTCGACGAAGTCGATTGCACCGGTGATGCTGTTGAGCGCGTTGGTCGGGTTGGTCACCATCGGCGACTCCGCCTGCTTGTTCTGAGGGAAGTGCGTCTCCTGGGCTCCCCAGTTGATGTCCTGATCGGTCGCCGAGATCGTTGATGATTCGGCGAGAGCGGGACCGCCGAGCGCCAGGGTGAGAATCAGCACCGAGAAACCGGCACGAAGGGCGAGCGGAAACCGTCTGAACATGTGTCTTGTCTCCTAACCGGTCGCGGGACCACGATAGGTCACCGAGCCTGCTTTGTGCATCGCCGCGGTTGCCTCGTCCGACGTGAGCAGCTTGGTAATCTTGGTGCTTCTCAGGTGACCGGGCGTGTTCGCCGCGATGACGAACGCCTCGACGCTGGTATCGTCGGGCATGTCGAGGAGAAGCACGCCGTCGTAATCGCCGAAGGAATAGAAGAAGTTGAGCACCTGACCGCCCATGGCCTCCGCGAGCTTCTTGACGGTCGCGGTACGGTCTTCCGGGTTCTTAGCGAATCCCGCCCACGCCTGTCCAGTGTATGAGAATTGAGCCAGATAGTAAGACATTGACAATCTCCTTCAGGTCGGTCTGCCTTCGCGGCATCCTACCTGCGATGATAGCCTGCTGGAGCATCTACGCAAGCCGGCTGTTCCCCACTGGTTCCCCTGAAGTTCCCCTACGTTTTCTGACCGCCGACCATGAACGCGGTGATCGCGGCAAAGAATCGCCCCGCCCGGTCCGCAGATCCAAACGATGCGGGCGGCGCTCGACGAGGACGGGATTACGGCCCGGCGTCGCCGGTCGCCAGAGCGTGGCCCCGAGGGCCGTGCCATCGCGCATGGGCGCCCGAAGTCCCTTCTCGACGACGGCCGCGTGCTCGCCGGGCCGCGCAGTTGTTCGCGAGGCGGGCGAACTCACGATCAGATGCTCCCAGGGCTCGCCCGTGGCTTCTCTCCTCCTTTTTCTCCGCTCACTCCTCGCAAGCGACCCAGCCAACCGCGGCAGGGCAGAGAATCGCCCGATAGGCGTCCGGGTCGCTCGCCCAGGCACGGATCGTAGCAGGCAGCGCGTCCAGGGTTCCTTGATTGGCCCAGCCGTGCTCCAGAACCGTGGTGACGAAGGCCGGATCCTGGAACTGGCGCACCGCGGCCTCGACGAACGATTCCATCCGCTCCGGTGTGCCGTAACTGCGTGCCATGGCATAACCTTCCACCCGGACGAATCCGGCCTCCCGCAGTAAGCGTCTCAGGTGGCGCGCGTAGAAGAAGCTAGCGCCATTCGCCTCGGCAACCTTGAGAAAAAGCTCGATGCCTGTCCGCAGGAGCGGTGTCGCCGGCTCCCAGAGGTAGGCTCCCCAGTCGTCGTCTTGAATCCCGACAATCCCCCCGGGTTTAAGGACGCGCCGCGTCTCCCGCAGCGCCCGGAGAGGATCCCGCACGTGCTGCAGCAGATTGTGGGCGAAGGCAGCGTCAAACGACGCGTCCGGGAAGGGGAGCGCGTAGATGTCCCCCGGCTGGAAGCGGACGTTGGCAACACCGCGCTGGGCGGCGAGCGCACGCGCGTAATCGAGCTGCCGCTGGGCAACATCGACGCCGATCACCTGTCCGGGCGCGACAACCGTGGCGAGATCGACGGTGATCGACCCGGGTCCGCAGCCACAATCGACGAGGTTCATTCCCGCGCGCAGATGAGGTAAGAAGAATCCTGCCTCGTCGGAGGCGGTACGCTGGCCGTGAAACCGCTGGAACTCCTCGCTGTAGCCGTGGATGTAGGATTCGCCCGGGGCGGTCGTCGCCCGATCGGTTTGACTCTGGCTCATCTTATATTCCTTTCTTCCATCACGGGTGGCACGATTTGAGATGGACGCGGGTGGTCGTGAAAGATCCGATTCGTCGCGGTGCGTGATCAGGCGGCGGCGCAAAAGGAACGGTTGGTCGTCGCCAGGACACCGGCGATGGCAATGGCGGTCCCGCAGAGGAGGAAGATGCCACTTCCCCCGACCGTCGCGCCGAGCACCCCACCAAGGCTCAGCGAGAGCGGCTCCAGGCCGACGACCCCGAGCATGAAGAGCGCCATGACCCGCCCCCGCACCTCGGCCGCCGCGTGGGTCTGAATCAGGGTGAGGTAGGCGATTGCGCAAAGCGCTCGCACCGCGGTCGCCAGGAAGAGCGCGACCGCGGCTTCCTGAAGGGTTGCCGAGATTCCGACCAGGATGAGACCCAGACCCGTGCCGAGCAGGGTGAGCGCGGCAAGCAAGCCCAGTCGGGGCACGCGCGCGATGAGGCTGATACCCAGCGCGGCAAGGAGGGCTCCCGCGCCGCCGGCTCCGTAGAGCAGCCCGACGCCGGAATCCCCGGCTCCCAGCGTGATCTTGGCCAGCGTCGGCACGCCGACGAGGTTGGCGCCTTGATAACCCAGCGAATAGACCGTCGCGGTCAGCACGGCGACCCGCAAGAGCGGCGAGCGCGCGACCGCCTGGATACCCTCGCGAAGCTGGGCGATAGGGCTCTCCTTTTGGGCCGTCGCCCGGGGCTCGCTTCCCCGGACAAATCGAAGACAGGACGTGGCAATGCCGAAGGACAGGGCGTTGAGCACGAAGGCGGGGGCGCTCCCCAGGTGCGCGACCAGGACTCCGGCGAGTGGCGGGACGAGGAAGAGCGTCGTGTTGAAGCTGGTGGTGTTCAAGGCGACGGCGTTGCGGACCTGATCGACGGGAACCAGTTCCGAGGCGATCGATTGCTGGGCCGGGATGGCGAAAGCATAGACACCGCCGGCGAGCACGGCGTAGACGTACAGGTGCCAGAGCTCCAGCAAACCAGTCGCACTGAGCGTGGCGAGGATCCCGACCAGGATGGTCATCAGCAGGTTGGTGACCCGCAGCACGCCAACCGGACGAAAGCGATCGGTGACGACACCGCCGATCAGAATGAACAGCGTTCGCGGGATCGCTTGGGCAGCGAGCACGGCGCCGAGCGTGGCTGGATTCTGGGTCAGGTTGAGCGCCAGGATTGCCAGGCCAACGATCTGAAGCTGATCGCCGCACTGCGAGACGAGGGTACCGCACCAGAAGAGACGGAAATCGCGAACGTGCAGGGGCGCGAGCGCGGCGCTTTGACGCCAGTTCCCCCGCGTGACCGAGAAAGCGCTCATCGCCAACTTCCACCCGCTCCGAGAATGGGCAAGATCACCCGCGAGGGACAGACGGCGTCGTGATAGATCAGATTGGTCGCGACCTGACCGGAGGCTTCCTGGCCGACCTCGCCACCGGTGTTGAGGTTGCGATCCAGGGCGGGGAAATCACTGCTGGTGATGGTCAGGCGCAACCGATGGCCGGCCGGAATGACGACCGAAAGTGGCAGCATCTCGACGTCGAAGCGGGTAGGTTGGCCGGGTTCGAGCGGAGCCGGCCGGGCCAGACCGGCGCGGTAACGCGCGCGCAGGACGCCCGCCGAGAGGACGATCGAGGCGCCATCTGGACGGACCCAGGTGAGCTTGACCACCCAGTCGGTGTCCGGCGCGCTGGATGCCGCGTGAAGGACGATCTGGACCGGACCGACCAGGCAGAGGGGACCGGCGAGCGGAGCCGAGGTGTAGGTGACGAGGCGATGCTCAAGCGCGGACTGGTCGATGCCCATCCCGAGGTAGCCACCTCCGGCGATCGAGGGGACCGGATTCTCCGGATCGTAGGCGTAGCGGTCCGGGGGTTCGGAGGCATTAGGCGGCGTGGGCGCAAGGGATCCAGCTCTCTCACCGCTCTGGAGGTACCAGGGTGTCGCGGCGACGCCTCCCGGGGGCCAGGTCTCCGAACCAATCCAGGTGTCCGTGCCAATCAGGTAGAGCCAGACCCGGGGATCTTCATCCAGGTTGGTGGGCCGTTTCTGGAGGTAGTGGTCGTACCAGCGGCCGCGGAAGGCGAAGAAGTCGAGGGAAGCGTTTGGACCGAGAGACAGATCGCCAACCTGGGAGACGCCGACGTTCTGGGGCCCGTGCGGCCAGGGACCGACGATCAGGCGCTGGGAATCCTTGGCCACGGCGCTCGCACGCATCGCCGTGTAGGCGTCGAGGGTCGCGCGAATGAAACCGTCGAACCAGCCTCCGAGGTGACAGATCGGAACCTGGACGGCCGTGGCTCGCGGCGCGAGGTTTCCCGGCTCCCACCAATCGTCCCGCGCGGGGTGGGCCAGCCAGGCGTTGTAGTAGTCGGCAATCTCGGCGAAGAAGGGATGGTTGACCAGGGGCAGGCGTTGGGCGAGGGAGGTCGGGGTCATGACCGTGGTACGGCGGTTCGGGTCGCTGAGATGGGCGACGGCCCGCGGCTTTGCCGCCTCGACGGCCTCTTGAAACTCCCGCACCCTCCGTTCGGCGATCGCCCGCCGCTCGGGTGGCACTCGCTCCAGATTGTGGCGCGTCCAGTCCGCCGCGATGAATTGGAGCAACGCGAGCGCGAGGATGCCGCCCGGATTGAGCGCGCGGTAGACGTCGAACCCGCCCGCCTGGCGGACGAGGAGGGCGGTCAGGTGGGGCGGAGCCTCGGCCGCGGTCTGGTACTGGGTGAAGCCGGAGACCGAGCCGCAGAGCATGCCGGTCCGTCCGTTCGACCACTCCTGACGTGCCGCCCACTCGACGGTGTCGTAGCCGTCGCCGGAGGGTGTGCCGGGCATTGGGCCGCTGAACGCCCCCTCCGACTCGCCACAGCCACGCAGGTTGACGCCGAGGACCGCGTAGCCACGGGCCGCGTAATACTCCCCGGCCGGGCCGGTGCGCCATTCCAGACGATGCGGCCCACGCTCGACGAGGACCGGATATCGCCCCGGAGCCGCGGGACGCCAGAGCGTCGCTCCGAGACGGATGCCATCCCGCATTGGCACGCGCAGCCCGGTCTCGATGACGACCGGGTGCTCGGCGGGCCGCGCAACGGTGCGCGACGCGGGCGAGCTGACGATCAGGTGCTCCCAGGGTTCACTCATCACTGATCTCCTTACCCGGCCAACCAGGCGGCAACCAAGACGATGTTGTGGTTGAGCCGGAACGAAACCCAGCCTACCAGTGGGACCAGCGTGGGAACCAGTGCCGTGGTCCCCGGGAGGTCCCCGGAAAGTCCCGATCCGATCCTGGTGAGTCGCTGGACCTAGCCCTGCCGAGGAGTTAAGAGATCCGCATCTGTGTACGGTTACTTGTTCAAAGTCGGGTAGAGATCATGTACAATACTCGAAGAGGAGTGCTGAGGCTCGGACGCGCCCACTGACCCACAAACGAGTGGTTTGGCTTGAGGGATCGCGGTGTCCGTTGACCGCGGCGTCGCAAGACATCCGACGGAGATGACCTGCGGTGAGCATTTATGAGAGCCCGGGCCACGTCGTGGTAGTCCACGGCCTGCCGGAGCCGGGTGTGCACGCGGAGTTCGTGCGCCGGGTGCGGGATGCGCTTGCCAACCTTTATGATGTCACCTATCTCCAGAACCACCCCCTGGCCGCCTTCGTTCGCGACCCTGGGGGCGCCCGCTCGAGCGAGGCCGGGCACGCCCTCCGCAACGCCCTCCTTCAAGCAATCGATTCACTCCGCCCGGACCCCGGGTCGCCCCAGGGAGGAAGGATCGAGCGGCGTTCTCAGATCCTGCGGCTGCGCTACGTGGAGGGTCTTGACCCTCCAGCGGTGCAAGATCGTTTGGGGATCGGCAAGAGCCACTATTACCGGGAGCACGAGCGGGCGCTGGAGGCAGTCGTCGCGGTGCTCGCCGAGCAATGGCTGGTTGGCCGCCCGAAGCTGGGTGAGATCGCCGCGCCGGAATCCGCCGATAAGCCACTCAACAATTTGCCGGCGGAGTTGACGAGCTTTGTCGGGCGCGAAGCGGAGATCCCCCGGTTGATCGAGTTGCTGGATCGAACCAGGCTGCTGACCTTGACCGGGGCGGGCGGGTGTGGGAAGAGCCGACTGGCACTGCGGATCGCGCGCGAGGTGCTCGACCGCTACCCCGACGGGGTCTGGCTCGTCGAGCTGGCCTCGCTGACGGATCCATCGCTGGTTCCGCAGGCTGTCGCTGCCGCGGTTGGTATCCGGGAGAGCGCGGAAGAAACGCTCACCGCGACTCTCGGCCGATTCCTGCGGGAAAAGAGGTTGCTCCTTCTTTTCGACAACTGCGAGCATTTGATCGAGGCCAGCGCCACGCTTGCCGATACGCTCTTGCGGGCCGGTTCCCGCGTTCGCTTGCTGGCCACGAGTCGCGAGGCGTTGGGACTCCCCGGCGAGGTGAGCTGGCGGGTTCCGTCACTCGCCATCCCGCCGTCCGGCCAGGATCTGCCGGTTGACGAGCTCCTACGTATCGCCTCGGTACGGCTCTTCGTCGATCGCGCGACCGCGGCTGACCCGGGCTTCGTCGTCACGACGACGAACGCGGGAGCGGTTGCCGAGATCTGCCGGCGTCTCGACGGCATCCCGCTCGCCCTGGAGCTCGCGTCCGCCCGGCTGAAGGGCCTGTCGATTGCGCAGATCGCGACGCGTCTCGACCAGTGTTATCGCTTGCTCACCGGCGGCAGTCGGGCCGCCCCGCCGCGTCAGCAGACGTTGGCGGCAGCGGTGGGTTGGAGCTACGATCTGCTCACCGCTGCCGAGCGGCGGCTCTTTGGTCGCTTGGCCGTGTTCCTTGGGGGCTTCACCCTCGAAGCGGCCGAGGCCGTCGGCGCGGGTGACGAGATCGAGGCAAGGGAGGTGCTCGACCTGCTCGCGCCGCTCGTCGAGAAGTCGCTGGTCATCGCGAACCCGGACGGGCAGGACGGCACCCGCTATCGGCTGCTCGAGACCTTGCGCCAGTTCGCCTGGACTAAGCTGGCCGAACGCGGAGAAGCCGACCGCGTCCGAATCCGCCACGCCGCGTATTATCTTGCCTTCACCGAGAGGAACGTCGTCCCAGCCGGTGAGTTCAGCTGGCGTCAGCCCCTCCAGGCCCTCGAGGCGCAACTTGGGAACATCGGTGCCGCGCTGCGTTGGGCGGTGGAATCAAATGACGTCCAGCAGGCCCTCCGAGTCAGTGGCCATCTCGCCCACTTCTGGTACCGACGTGGGTATCCCGCGGAGGGGCGAGCCTGGCTGGCCGAGCTCCTCGCCACCCCGGCGGCGGCCGGGGGAACGGCGGACCGTGCCGCCGCGCTGGTCGCCGCCGCGGCGTTAGACCGCCTTCAGTGCAAGCTCGAGCTGGCGCGCTTTCTCCTGGACGAGGCGCTAGCCATCTACCGCGAACGGGGAGATCAACTCGGGATCGGCCGGTGCCTCGAAGAGACGGGCTGGGTCGAGTTCGATCGGAGCAACTACTCGGCCGCGCGCGAATACCTGGAGGAAGCCCTGGTGATCGCCCGTCAGCTCGAACACCGGGAGCTTCTCGCGTACATTCTCCATAACCTGTCGAAGGTCTTCCTGGCCCAGGGAGACTATCCGCTGGCCGAAACGCTGCAGCAGGAGTCGCGGGAGATAAGCGGGCGCGCAGCCGAAAATGGCGCGCACCAGGACTGGCTGGGTCATATCGCCGTCGCGCGAGGAGACTACCCGAGGGCACGCCGCTACTATGCCGAGGGTCTGGCTCTGCGCGAGCAAGCGGGGAGAGTAATGGGCGTCGCTTACACCCTCGCGGGCTGGGCCAATCTGGCGTCGGCCGAAGGCCACCACCTCCGAGCGGCCCGCTTGATGGGAGCCGCGGCGCGGCTCTGCGACGAATCCGGCGTGCCCAGGATCCGCGTGCAAGAGGCGGGGATCCGCGAGCGACTGGAGGTTTCACGCCAAGTCATTGGCGCGGATGCCTACGACGTGGCGTGGGCCGAGGGCCAGGCAATGGCCCAGGACCAGGCGATTGCCTACGCCCTGGCGGATGATCCCGGCGAGGCCAGCGAGCCCGCGACCTAACCGATAGCTCGGAGACAGGGCTGATCCGAACGGATAGCCATTGACCGGGCCATTGTCCCGGACTACGACCCGCGGTGCTGCTCAGGTTGAATCTTGTATCCATCGCGGCTTCGACCGCAGAACTTGCCCACGAATTGCTTACGAAACGGCTTTCAAGGACAGGCATAGGCCGAGCACCTGACGAGGCTCAGCCCATTTGGGCTTATAAATTGAGCCATTTTCTGTGGTACCCCTGCCCGGACTCGAACCGGGGCGCACGGTTTAGGAAACCGCTGCTCTATCCGCCTGAGCTACAGGGGCGCATGGGTACTCCTCTATTTTACCAGACCGGACGCCAAGCCGGGCGCCGCGGCGAGACCACAAGCCCGCGGGGGCCTTCCCGGTTACTATGCCCACCACCACCTTGTGGGTATAATGACCGGGCCGCCAGGCGGCGAGCTTTACCTCGAGGAGCCGTTGATGATTACCAGCTTTGTGTTAGACAAAGACACTCTCACCGCGCGCATCTCCGACATCAAGGAGCGCAAGGGCGCGGCACCCTGGGCCGAGCGCATTGTCGTCACCGACGAGTTCTCCCTGACCGTGATTTGCCAGGCACCGGGCCACCCGAATGACCATCACTATCACTTGAAGGACGAGGTCTGGTTCATCGCCGAGGGTGAGCTTGCCTGGCACTACGAGCACGCCCCGGAACCCCATCACGTCAAGGCCGGCGACATCGTCTACGCGCCGAAGAACCTCTGGCACCACATCGAAGTGCTCGGCGACAAGCCGTCGATTCGGGTCGCCTGCACCCCGATCGGCGAGTTCCATCGCTACGACCGTCCGGGTTGCCGCAAGGTTGGCGAGAAGAACTGACGGAGGGGACAGGAGTCAGGAGACAGGAGTCAGCAGAGCGTCAGACCGAGCGGCAATGTGCGGCTGGCGATCGGTCCAGTTTGTCTCACTAGTTCCTGAAGAGGTAACCGGACAAAAGCAAACCTTGAGCCCGTGATCGCGCTCAACAAGTGGGCGAATCGATCGCGGGCTCAAGGTTTGTCCGCTGAGCGGAATTGTCGGCCCGTGGGTGAGGTACGAGGCATCAACCGCCACGGATTCCTCCCCAACCCCCAGTCCCTAATCCCCAGCCCCCCCCTCTAGGCGACCGAGGTTAGCGCCGTCCGCAGATCGTCTGGCGACATGGCGTGCAATAGGGCAACCTCACAACCGTGCAGTTGTAGTTCTCGCTGCAGTCGGATCAGGCCAACGGCATCGGACCCCACCACGGTTACCCGCTCCGCCAACCCGGCTTCCTCGCGGCGAAAACCGAACGTGGCTCGCGAGCGCGCGGCGTAGGGAAGCAGCACCCCGAGGTACCCCGAAAGGTCGCGTGGCTCGACCATCCCCAGTTCGAGCAGGATGTAGTGCTTGATCGGATGGTTTGGATCGCAGGCATCCAAGCCATCCGCGTCACCAACGTCTGCTTGATCAGTGGCCTCGGCCGTGGCCGACACCGGAATTTTTGGCTCGGGAATCAGCGTGGGCATTTGTCCGGACGAGGCAATCTCCTCGGACCGCGGCTGCCGCTGGCCCACCCACTCCTTCAGGGCGTCGACGGTGGGAATGTGACTCCCATCGCGCCGGTACCAGGCATGGGTGTCAACCGGATCGTCGTCGCCCGCGTTCAGGGTCCAAAAGGCGACGTTGAACAGGTAAGACGGCAAGGCCCGACGCCAGGCTAACTCCGCGATCGCCAGGGTCCGCTCACGGTGGACGGTATCGTCGACTCGAGGAAAGACCAACTGGTCGCGCGTTCCAAGCACGAGGCCGGTTTCTCCGCAGAACATGGGGAGCGACCGACCGAGGTGCGAGCGGATGACTTCGTCGTACCATTCAAACAGACGGAAACCGCGATGGTCCTCGCCGGCCTCGGCCGGCGCGTACGGTCGCGCGGTCGGCCAGCGCGCCGCGCCGCCTTCACCCCAGGAAAGCGGGCGGTTTGTCGGATAATTGTGAATGCAAACGCCGAGGTCGTCGAGCAGGTCGCTGGCCGCCTCGTGGGTGAGGAAGCCAAGCAACTGACGAAGAAAGGTCAGATCCCAGTAGTGCCCGCCCGGGGCGAGCGGACTGAGTAAGGGGATCAGTCCATTGGAACGGATCGTCTCCAGAGACGGCAACAACAGACTTCCAAAGCGCGTCACCAGACCCGGAGCGATCCAGTCGGCAATCTGCCACTGGGTCGCCAGGTTTGGCTCGCGGTACAGGTGCAGATAGTGAGCGCCGGCGTCGGCGTAGGCGTGACACAGCGCGGCCAACGCGGACTGATCGACCGGCCGGATCGGCCAGACGTCGAGGCGAAGAATCGGCTCAATCTTGTGCTCGACCAGATCCCGCACGAACGGCGTCGGGACGGGGGACTCGAAGCTACCGGGAAGTACGAGCCAACTCGCGCCGAGTGCGCTCAGTTCGTCCAGCCAGTAGCCCAGCGGTTCGGTCGCCCAGTCCTGCCGATCAGTGCCGAAGTGATAGCCAATTCCGGAATCGTCCGGTGGGCGCGGAAACTTCTCAAACGCCATGTTCTACCTCGACACCAGCAGTTTCTGAACTCCCCCGTCCGGATCCAGGGTGATCCGGGCGATCTTGACAACCTGGCCACCGTCGTCAGTTGGCAGATCCAGCCGGGCCGCCACGGTGGTCACCGGTGGAATTTCGGCGCGCGGCGCGTCGGCGTGCCCAGGATGCTCGCAACGACCGTCGCACAGCCCCTGCCGGTGGACCCGTACCCCGCGCGGTACAACGCCGGGACACTGCTCGACCAGTTGTTCCATGGCGTGGCGCAATTTCAGTGGCGACGATCGACTTTCCGCGCTACCGCCGACGCACAGCACTGGCGCTGGCGGAACATCGTCCACGATTTCGTCCGGATCGGGCGGCGGAGCTTGACAAACCACCAGGGATGGATCGCCATACAACGCGTACTGCAGCAGGAGTTTCTGATCCTCGCCGTCCAGGTATCCCTGTCGTTCCAGCAGGTGCGCCTGGAATTGCCGCCGCGCCGTCCGGAGCGCCTCCCCCACCGACACTCCGCGCCGAATTTCGGTCCAGAACAGGTAGCCAAGGAGATCACCCCCGCTGAGCGGAAGGTGCGGAGAGCCGTAGGCGAGGCCGGTCGGCGCCACCACCGCGGCCGCGCCCTCGGCAAGGAATCGCAGGGCAAGTGACTGCGCGATGGTTTTGCCAACCACGTTTCCGGCGTAGCTCGCGTCGGCAAAAACGATCGGACCAGCCAGGTCAGCGCCGGCCAGTTGCTCGATGTCCATCGTCACCGGTAGGAAGGGATCATTCGTCTCGGCGTCGTAGACAACCTGACCGTACCAGGCTTTCCCAACCGTGTCCCCATGCAAGGCGAAGTGTAGGAATCGTCGATCGCTCAGCCAGTGGACATTGAACGCGTCGAACGTCACTGGAGGGCTCAACCGAATCGTCGGGCCGTCGGCCAGGTTACCGACGACCTCGGTGACGACCGCGTTCCACTCCGCCAGACCCGCGGCGAAGACCGGTGAGGTCGAGAAGCCGCGGCCGAGCGCGCCGAGCATCGAAAGTCCCGCCCGAAAAATACCGGAGGTACTCGGCGCGACCATTGGCCGACGGCGAGCTTCGGTCAAATTGTCCAGAGAACGCAGCAGCGGAGATACACTCGCGCTACCGGCGTCGGGGAGACGACCGACCACGCGCGACGGCCGGTAGATCGATTCGCCCTCGGCAGCCGCGTACGGCGCGTCCGTCAAGATGGCCGGGTCGTCGTCCAGTGCGGGATTGGGTAACCTGAAGTACGGCACAATCTCGTCTCCGCCGAGGATGAGCACCGAACCGGAAAGCGGTTCGGCAGTTGCCTCGCCGGCTTTGCCGAGCAAGTCGCCGATGACCCGCCGTACCGACTCGGCGGTTCCGTCGGTCGCCGGCTCAACACCCAACTCGCTCAAGCTGCCCAGATCGTCGAAAAACGCCGCCGTCACCGCGACCCCGAACTCGGCCAGTTCCCTCCGGGTCGCCTGAAGCCGCCGTTCGATCCGCTCAAAGCCCTCGGATCCGTAGCGATTGATCAGTCGAGCGCGACTGGAGACGATAAAGAGGTGCTGGCGCAACCCGGTCGCCTCGCTTCGACCCGCGATCGGCGCGGCCGCCGATCGCGAATTCTTCGCGGCCGTGACCGGCTCAATCGCGGCCAGCGCCGAGGTCGGCGGCTGCCACTCC
>JGI20133J14441_1000051_pt1 | contig 102592 bp, 82 predicted proteins | sample RS3BMetagenome_FD_14441 | JGI IMG/M metagenome (IMG submission 14441)
GCGCGGAGCAGTTGGCCGCCGGGACGCAGAAGCACTTCGCGACTGCGACGACCCTGAAGTTCGCGAGCGCAGACCACACGCCCAAGGAGATCACGGACGACTTGAACGCGTTCGTGACGCTCCTGCAGGCGGTGATCGACGCCCGCAACGTGGTGAAGGTGAAACTCGCCGCCGTGAAGGCGCAGGCGCCGGCCCTGCGCGTGCTGATGCACGCGTACGAGTCGTTCGTCAAAGCGACCTTCAGCGAGTCACCCGACGTCCTGGCCGACTTCGGCTTGCAACCGAAGAAGGCCACGACGCCGCTGACGACCGCCGAGAAGACGGTCGCCAACGCCAAGCGCGCGGCGACGCGCAAGGCACGCGGCATCACCGGCAACAAGGCCAGGAAGGCCGTCACGGGCGACGTCATCGGCGTCGTCACGGCGACCGTCAAGGCGGGACCGCCGGTGGTGGAGTCGCCCGCAGCCGCGCCCAGCAACGCCGGCAGCAACGGAAGCACCGCCGGCGCAGCGGGGAGCGGCGGCGCGACGACGCACGGCGCCTGAGTCGGGCGCGATCCCGGGTGATTGACGGGATCGCGACGGCCCGGCGCTGAACGCCGCCCGCTGGGGGGGCGCCTCCAAAGCGAAGGAGGCGCTCCCCGGAGGGCGGGGGTAGGAGCGCCGAGCGCTCCCAGGTCCGCACAAAAAGACTTCGGCCGCGGCGCTTCTCGCCGCGGCCGAAAGGTCGCTCACCTCCACCGAGGTCGCCTCAAGCGAGCTCGCTCACGGGCAGGAGATGAACCCCTTGCCGCTGTCGGGGATGCCGGGGCCCTGGATCTGGAACCAGAGGCTGTCGGCCGTCGCGTCGTTGGAGCACGCGCCCTGGTGGTAGTGGAAGTCGACGACGACGTGCGCGGCGGTGGCGTCGGCCGGGATGCCCCCGGTCCCGTTCTGGTTGTCGATGGCGTTCGGCTCGCAGACCATCTCCGTCAGCGGGAAGCCGCTGCTCGTGTACGGCGTCTGGATGGTCTTCAGGCCGCTGCCCGACGACGAGTCGAAGTACACGCTCATCGTCGCGTTGTCGTCCTGCCCCGCGTAGCCGCCCAGCCATCCCCCGAAGCTGTACCTGGCGTTGCCCGACGAGAGCGCGGCGGCGTACGGCGCGAGGTCGACGGTCTGGCTGATCTCGCCGTCCTGCTGGCAGCCGTTGCCCGAGGTCGACTCGTAGCCGCCGAAGTAGTACCCGCCGGCGTCGGGCGGCAGCGAGCCGCAGGTGCCGCTGCACGAGTTGCCGCCCTGGTTGCAGATGTTCCACGAGCAGTAGGGGTGCACGGCCGCCGAGCCGGAGGTGACCACCCACGGCGCGAGCTGCCCCGAGTCGCCGCCGGGGTTCTGCAGCAGGTTGGCCGTGGTGCCCATCGACGGCGTGCAGTCCTTCGCGGTGTACTGCGTCGCGAACACGAGGCTCACCTCGCTCGAGTCGGCCAGGTTGCGCACGGTGTACGAGATGGGCACGCCGGGGCTGGACGGCCCGAAGTCGGCGCCGGTCGTCAGGAAGGTCGAGAGCGCGTCGAAGCGGCCGGTCTGCGCGCTGGTGACGGCGTTGATCGCGGAGGCCGCGTCGCCGCCGATGCCGTAGGCCTTGATGGTCGTGTTCTTGAGGACCGAGTCGTACTTGGCCTTGAGGTTGGCGTCGACGTTGACGCCGCCCGAGTACGACGCCTGCACCGCGGCCGACAGGTCGGTCGACGACTGGGTCGACTCGAACAGCAGGTAGAAGATGCGCCCGTAGGTGACCGAGGAGATGTAGAGCGCCGGGTTGCCCGGGCCCACGTACGGGGTCAGGTCGGTGGCGGCGACGCCCGGCGCGAAGACGGCGGCGGCGCCCGCGGGAGGGTCGAACGCCATCGTGAAGTACGCCTGCGTGAACTGCAGCAGGTAGCGGTTCTCGGTCGTGCTCGAGTCGAAGTCGAGCGACGCGGAGCCCGACCAGCTGGTGCCGCTCGCGTTGACGCCCGCCTCGATGGCCAGCTGGCTCGACGAGTAGACGGCCTCGGACCGGTAGCTGAACTTGGCGGGCGTGCCGCCGTCGGTGCTCGCGTAGCTCTCGAGGATGTCGTTGATGGCCTGCGTGGCCGAGCTCAAGGAAGGCTGCGCGATCTGCTGCGAGTAGGTCGCCCCGGCGCCGGAGGCGAGCGTCAGCGTGATGGTGCCGGGCGCGCGCGGCAGCGGGATCGGGTTGAGCAGGCCGCTGGCGATCGACGCGCCCTGGATGAGCGATCCCGGCCAGAGCACGTCGGAGCTCGGATCGGACGACACGAACTGGTTGGGCGTGCTCGTCAGGCTGTAGGTCTGCGTGGTGCAGGTCAGGGCGGTGCCGTCGGGGCCGGTCGCCTGCACGGTCTGCGGCGATCCCACGGGGGTGCTGCCCGGCGTGGCGGTGCCCGAGTCGTAGTCGCCGGCGCCCTCGATGACCGCCTGCAAGCTGCCCCCGTCGGCGGCGCCCCCGTCCGCGCCGGGGCCCGCGCCGGGGTCCGCTCCGGCGTCGCCCCCCGAGGGTGACGCGCCCGACGACCTGTCGGCCCCTCCGCAGCCGGTCGCCATCGCGAGCACCATCGCCACCCCGACGCACGTGGAACCGAGTTCGAAACGCATGACCGAAGCTCCTTGCCGAAAGCGCGCGCGCGATCGCGGCAGCCCCCGCGGCTCCCCAGCGAGCCGCGGCGCCCGGCGAAGCGGCGTCGCGCCGTGTGCTTCAGCAAGCGCGGGGCCAGCGCCCGGGTCGCGCGGATCGCGCCAAAACCCGCGGCTTCCGCCGCGCGATCGCCCGGTGTATCCGCGATACACCCCGATGCACCCGATACGGGTGATACAGGCTGATACGACGCCGGCGAGGCGCTCGATCGGGCCCGACGATGCCGGCGAAGAGCAGCCCGGTGACGATGACGTGCAGCGCGAGCGACGCGTTCGATTCGTCGACGTCGCGCCGCTCACGCCGACCGTCGAGATAGTTGGGAGTCCTAACTATCTCTCGAGGACCCGGGACACCACCTGCGTCCGCGCTTCCGAACGGTTCAGTGTCATTGGAGCGCGGATCACGGACGCGGCTTGCCCACCACGGGGGCGCCGGGCGGAGGCGGCGCCGGCAACAGCTTCGCGACGACGTCGACCGCCACCTTCGAATCGCCCTGCCGGAGCGTGTACGGCAGGTACCCATCGCGCAGCAGCACGAACCGCCGCGGCGCCTGCTGCACGGTGGCGCGGTCGATCGTCGCCTTCATCGGCGTCGTGCCGACCATCTGCCCGTCTTCCTGCACCTCGGCGCCCTGCGGCGTCGACTCGAGATCCAGCTCGAACGAGGGCGGCTGCAACGCCGGCGAGGCGCTCGCCGCCACCGCGGCCGCGAGGGCGCCCTCGGCCTTCGTCGCGAGCGCCATCACGCGGTCGCGCTCGATGAGCCCGACGATGCCCGCGAAGACCGCCGCCGTGACGATGACGTGCAGCGCCAACGACGTGTGCGACTTCTCGACGTGCGCCGGCGGCGGCGGCGGCGGCGGGACGGTGCTCGTCCGCGTCGCGTGCGCCTCCGTCCAGGCGGCCATCGCTTCCGCGCTCGAGATGCGCGCGAAGCTGGGGCGCGACGCGGTCGGTCCGAGCCCCGTCGCCCCGAAGAGCGCCTGCTCGCATCCCGCCACCGCGCGGAGCACCTCCTCCATGCTCTGGAGCCGCTGCGCCGGGGCCTTCTCGAGGCACCTTCGTACGAGCCCCTCGACGATCGGCGGCACGTTCACCCCGGGCGCGATCTCGGCCATCGGCGGCACGGGCGCGTTGCGGTGCGCGAGCAGCGTCTCGGCGTGGCTGTCCCTCTCGAAGGGCACGTGGCCGGTCAGGCACTCGTAGGCGATGACGCCGAGCGCGTACACGTCGGTGCGCGCGTCGACCAGCCGATCGTTGACCTGCTCGGGCGCCATGTACCGGGGCGACCCGAGGAACTGACTCTCGGTGGTGATCTCCTCCACGCCGTCGCCCGTCAGCTTGCCGATGCCGAAGTCGAGGATCTTCACGATCTCGCCGTCGTCGCCGTCGGGGACGATCATCACGTTCGAGGGCTTGAGATCGCGGTGCACCGCGCCGAGCTTGTGCGCCTCACGCAGCCCGCGAGCCATCTGGTGGACGACGCGCAGCGTCTCCTGGGCGCCCAGGGCCGTCCGCTCGCGGATGCGCCGCGCGAGCGTCGAGCCGTCGAGGTACTCCATCGCCATGAAGTAGCGCTCCGGCTCGCCGTCGATGCGCCCGTAGTCGTAGAGCGTGACCACGTTGGCGTGCTGCAGCCGCGCCAGGATGCTCGCCTCGCGGAAGAAGCGCGCGCGGAATTTCTCCTCCATCGCGGCGTCGGTGCCGGGCGGCGTGCGCAGGACCTTGAGCGCTACCCGCCGTTCGATCGGCGCCTGCACGGCGAGGTAGACGTGCCCCATCCCGCCGCGCGCGATGAGCGACAGCACGCGGTACTTGCCGCCGTTCAGGGCGGTGCCGGGCGGAAGACGGTTCGGGTCGGCGTCGCTCCGGAAGGGGGTCTTGCGCGTCGGCATGGTCCCCGAGGGTCACGGCAGGCGCATGCGCGCGGGGTCGACGGGCGCGTCGACGGCGAGCGCGCCGAAGTCGATGACCGTCTTGTCGTGCGGCCCCTCGACGAGCACCGCCCGCGTCGGCCGCACCCGATCCGGCGCGAGCGCGAACCGGATGCTGCGGAGCGGCGCGCCGGCCCCGGGGCGCGCGGTCGCCTCGATCTCGACGCCGGTCGGGTCATCGCGCACGACGCGCAGGTCCCAGCGCGCGCTCAGCCTGGAGAGGTCGCCGCCCAGCACGGTCCGTAGATCGTCGAGCGCGGCGCCGATGCGCGTGTCGGACGCGGGCAGCCGTCCGTGCCCGTGCTCGCTCTTGTAGGCGAGGCCGTCGGGGCCGATGGTGAACGACACGTCGTCGGGCGGCGCGAGGTCCCAGCGCAGCCGGTCGGGCCGGAGCAGCGTCAGCGTGCCGTGCGAGACGACGTCGGTCGCGAGCAGGCCGATGGTGCGCGTCTGCGTGAAGGGGCCGACCAGCGTGCGTACGTGCGCGCGGGCGCGGGCGATGCGTGCGAGAACGTCCCCGAGCGCGTCGGCGCGTGCGGTGCGGGCGCGCGCGACGAGGAGCAGCGCGCCCCCCGAGGCCGCCAGCAGCGCGCGCCGCGTGAGCGCCCTCCCGCCACTCACTGTCCGCCCCCGATCTTCGGCCGGCCGGCGTGCGCGACCCCCGCCGCGTAGCGGCCGTCGTGCAGGATGGGGTCGTCGGGCATCGTCTGCGGCTCCGGGTCCGTGGAGGGATCGTGATCGGCCGACAGCAGGGTGCGCAAGTCCAGCCTCACGAAATGACCCGACAGATGAGGTCCGGCGCTCACCCACAGGACGCGGTCGGTGAGATCGGCGACGACGCCGTGGGTGGCGATGAGCGCGTCGATCGCGCGGCGGTCGCCGAGCGGGCAGTGCTCGTCGTCGGCGCAGCCGTGGTCGCGCAGGATGGCGAGGGCGCTCTCGACGTTGGCGCCGTGCGGCGCGATGCGCCCGAGCAGCTGGTCGATGCGGCGCTTGCGCGCGAGCGTCGTCGTCGTGGCGCGCACGCGCTGGTTCTTCGGGTCGGCGGCGAGCGGGCCCTCGAAGTGGTTGGTGACCCCGACGGTGCTTCGCGTCTCGTGCACGAACGCCTCGACGCCGGGCGCGCGCTCGACGACGGCGAAGTTCCCCTGCGCGTCGGCGGCGAAGACGATGTGCGACACCATGACGGGCTGCGCGCGCAGGATCGCCACCGCCTCGTCGGTGTCGTGCGCGTGCTCGAGCGCCTCGCGCAGCGAGAATGCGACCGGGATGCCCGTCGTGCTCGGCTGCCCGGCGCGCCCGCCGTGCACGACCAGCATCAGCCCGTCGGCGTTCACCCCCGTCACGACCCCGACGAAGCCCGGCCACGCGACGCTCGCGAACGGGATCGCGCCGTCGTCGCGCACGAGGAACACCGCCTTGTCGAGGTCGAAGGTCTCGCCCCCCTCGAAGTCGAACGCGCGCGCGGCGAGCACGTGGCCGTCGGCGGTCATCGAGGGGGCGATGGCGAAGCTCGTGCACCCGATGAGCGGCGAGTGCTCGAACTGCAGCGCGATGTCGTAGAGCGCGTGCAGGAACACGAGCCGCTGGTAGGTCGGCATGTGCGAGGTGAACGGGTCGGGCGCGAAGGCGAGCGCCTCGGCGGCGAGCTCGCGCCGGCGCGGCTCGGGGATGTTCGCGTCCACGTGCCGGTAGCGGATGCGGCTGAAGTCCTGGATGCCGACGCGGGCGATCCACCAGGGGACGTAGCGCTGGAAGTCGCCCCAGAGGTGGCCCTCGTCGGCGATCATCTCGTCGCGGAGCAGGCGCGCGTGCTCGGCGCCGATCGCCTCGGGGGACCCTTGCAGGTACACCTCGCGCAGGCCGGCGCGAACGCGCGTCCAGGAGCGCGTCTCGGACGCGGGCGGCAGCGTGACCGCCGGCGGGGCGATGCGCGTCGCGAAACCGATGACCTCGTGCGCGACGGGCGGCAGCGCCAGCGCGCACGCCGCCGCGATGAGCTTGCGCCGGTGCCGGCGCCACCAGGACGGACGGGCCATGCTCGTCATCGTCCACGCAGCCGGAGCTCGACCACGGTCCGGACGACCGTGGTCACGATGCGCGCCGGGTCGCGCACGTTGCGGAAGTGGCTGCGCCGCTCGGACGCCGGCGGGTAGACGACCTCGACCGGCCGCTCGACGACCGGCAGGCCCGCGGCCAGCGCGCGCAAGACGACCTCGGCCTCGAACGCGTAGCCGGAGGCGCTCGCCCCGAGCCCGAGCGTCTCGCGCACGGGGTAGCGGCGAAGGCCGCACTGCGTGTCGCGCAGGCGGCGCCCGGCGAAGGCGGAGAGGAAGAAGTTCGAGACGCCGTTGCCGAAGCGGTTGCTCCGCGGCGCGCCGTCGCGCACGAGGTCGCGCACCCCGAGCACCAGCGCCCGCGGGTCGTCGCTGCCCTGGAGGACGGTCCGCGCGGAGGCCCCCGGGTGCTGACCGTCGGCGTCCACGGTGACCGCGACCGACGCGCCGAGGCGCGCGGCCTCGCGAAGACCGGTCACGAGGGCCGCGCCCTTGCCGCGGTTGCGCTCGTGGCGCACGACCCGGGCGCCCCGCTCGCGCGCGGCCTGCGCGGTCGCGTCGCCCGACCCGTCGTCCACCACGATGACCGGGGTGCCCAGGGCCGCGCCGACGTCGTCGACGACGCGGCCCACGGTCGCGGCCGCATCGAAGGCGGGTACGATGGCGCAGGCGGAGAGCATGGGTGCCGTTCCTTTACACCGCGGGCGCGCCGGCGAGTACGCTCGCACCATCGCTGCCATGAAGCTCGCCATCGACACGGACGGCGCCGGCGCCGGCGAGCGCGCCGCCCGGACGGGGGCCTGACGCGTGCCGGTGCGCCTGTTCGTCGAGGATGGGCCGTGGCCCGGCATCTCGCGCGCCGACGTGACGCGGCGCAGCCGCGCGATGCTCGAGGCCGTTCAAATGCGCGATCACGAGCTTTCGGTCGTCCTGACGGGCGACGATCAAATCCAGAACCTGAACAGGATCTATCGCAACAAGGATCGCCCCACCGACGTGCTCGCGTTCGCGCAGCGGGAAGGCGAGCTCGCCGACCGCGCGGGCCGGCTGCTGGGCGACGTCATCGTGAGCATCCCCACCGCGCGGCGCCAGGCGGCCGCGCGCGGGCGGGATCTCGTCGCCGAGCTGACGATGCTGCTGGCGCACGGCCTGCTTCACCTGCTCGGCTGGGACCACGACACGCCGGCGAAGGATCGGCGCATGCGCCGCGAGACGAGCCGGCTCTGCGCGGCGGCCGAAGCGGCGGCGCGCGCCCCGCGCGTCAAAGGCAGGACCGTGCGCAGGGCCAATGGCGATTCGATGGTCCGGCGGGCGCGGCGCTCGCGTCGCTAACGCCATGGTGTTTGGCCTGTCAAGCGCGGCGCGCGCATCGGCGCCGCCCGATGTACGCCGGTGCGAAATCGCGAAACCGGCGGTTTTTCCCTTGCGGAATGCGAAATCGGGGTGCTAGTCGTTCTCGCGTCGAAGCCGCCACGGGGGGCGCCGCGGTGCCGCCCGGAGCGTTTCGGCCCACCGCCGAACCTCGATATGGGCGGTTGACGTCGCGTGAGGATTTCGTCGATTCGAGTCGACAGGAGGATGCCGAAATGTCTGCCAAGCGTTTGACGAAGGCGCAGGTGATTGCCGAGATCGCGGAGTACTCCGAGCTCGATAAGAAGAGCGTCGGTCGCGTGTTCGACGGGCTGACGGAGCTCATCAAGAAGGAGCTGCGCAAGCCGAACGGCGAGTTCGTGATCCCCGGCCTGCTCAAGCTGCGCGCCATCAAGAAGCCGGCGACGAAGGACCGCCCGGGCGTCAACCCGTTCACCAAGCAGCCCATCATCATCAAGGGCAAGCCCGCGCAGAAGAAGGTCCGCGCGACGGCGCTCAAGGCGCTCAAGGACCTGATCCAGTAACCCGAAGGGGGCTTCGACGCCTTGCCCGGAGGGCGCCCGTCGCGAGAGCGGCGCGGCGCCCTTCGCGCATTTCAACGCCGGCGTCGCGGCCCGCGCCACACGGCGAAGTTCGCCAGGAGAAGGGCGGCGAGCTCCCAGGGCGCGTCGCCGAAGCGCGCGTAGAAGGTGGGCGGGGCGTCGAGGAGGGCCGGGTCGACCGTCAGCACGGCGGGCAGGTCGTCGCCAGGCCCCGACGGGGTGCCGACGCCCGCGAGACCGGCCGCCGGAAGCCGCGCGCGCACGCGACCGGCGGCGTCGATCCACGAGGTGGGCCCGAAGTTGACCGCGCGCACCAGATCGCGCCGCACCTCCACGGCGCGCAGCGCCGAGAGCCGCAGGTGAAGGTCGCTCTCGGAGCTGCCGGAGAACCACGCGTCGTTCGTGACGTTGACGAGCAGATCGGGGCGCGCCTCGATCGCCTCGCGGCCGGCCTCCGGAAGCGTGTCCTCGTAGCAGGACAGCACCGCCGCGCGGATCCGGCCCGCCGGCAGCGCGACGCTGCGGTCGCCCGCCGCGAGCCCCAGGCCGCGCGCGAACACCCTGCGCAGCCAGGGCAGCCGGTCGGCGAGAGGCACCGTCTCGCCGAACCACAGGAGGTGGCGCTTGTCGTACGGCCCGGACAGAGATCCGTCGCGCTCGGCGACCAGCGCCGAATTGTACGCGGCTCCGTCGGCGGCGCCGGTCGTGAGCAGACCGGTGAGCACCGGACCGTGCACGCCGGGCTGGAGGATGGCGCGCGCGCCGCTCGGGTCGCGTCGCAGCCCGTGCGGCAGCCGGTAGGGGTAGGCCGCCTCGGGCCAGACCACCAGGTCCGCGCCGCGCCGCTCCGCCGTGCGCGTGAGCCCCGTCAGCCGATCGAGGATCGCCGGCGCGCGGTCCTCGTCCCAGCGCGTGCTGGCCCCGATGGAAGGCTGCACCAGGGCGACCCGGGCGTGCGGCGCCGCCTGGCACGCGCGCTCGACCTCGCGCATGCGCACGGCGCCGTAGCCCGCCTGCACGCCGACGACGGCGACGGCCGCACCGACGCGCGCGAACGCCGCCCGGCGCGCGCGCTCGCGCACGGCGGCCGTCGCCGCGGACGCGAGCAGCCCCGCCACCAGCGCCATCAGCGCCGCCACGCCGCGCTCGCCGACGACGTCGGCCAGCTGCACCATCGCAGGCCAGGGCGACACGCCGCCCGCGACGGTCCAGGGCAACATCGTCGGTACGAAGGACCCGGCGTAGACGCCCGCGGCGAACGCGAGCGGCCGCGGCACCCTCGCCCGCGCGAGCGTCTCGCACGCGACGGCGGCGACCGCCCAGCGCGAGGCTTCGAACGCCGCGAGCAGCAGCAGCGCCACGCACCCGACCGCCCACGGCAGCGGCGTGAAGCGCGCGACGACCGCGGGCACGAAGCGCAGCGCGACGACGTTCGCGCCGAGGCCGAAGGCCAGACCTCGACGCGCGCCGGTGAGCGCCACGCGGGCGCGCGAAGCGAACGGCGGCCACCCCGGATCGCCGTCGAGCATCCACGCGAGCGCCGCCATGCCGAGCCAGAGCGCGGGGTAGGCGTCGAACGGCGGCGCGGCGAGCGCCAGCCCAACACCCGCCGCCGCGCACAGCGCGAGGCGCGCCCTGGCGCGCGGAGCGAACGGCGCTTGCTCGATGGAAATGGCGACGCCCGTCATACGCGCGAACCGGCGCGCATCTTCCCACGTCCACGTGGCGACACGGTCGCGTCAACATCCCGACGCTCCACGAGGTACGACCCGCGCGCATCTGCGCGGAAGCACGTACGGCGCGAGCGCGGCATCAATCCTGCTGAGGCGTGGGTCCTGCCATGGCCGCCGATCGATCCCTGCAGAGCAAGCCGGTCGCCGATCCCGTGCGCGCCGACACCCGCCCCACCATCCCACCGCCCGGACGGCGCGCGTCCGGGGTCCGGCGAAAAGCCAGCCTCGCTCCCCCGGTGGACGCGCTCGAGGAGGCGCTCCTCTCGCGCCCGGTCTGGGATTCGCGCGAGCCCGAGCCGTGCGTGCACGAGATTCTCTACCGCTTCGCCATCGGCGACGAGGTGGGCGCGGTTGCCGCGGCCGACCTGCTCCTGGACGGGCGTCGTGTCCCGGCGCTGACGGTGTCGATGGACGTGCTCGACGAGATCGAGCTCGATCACCGTGCCGTGTTGGTCCTCGCGCAGGTCGATGGCGTGACACCGCTGTCAGGGGTGATCGCCAGCTGCGGCCTGGCCCGCACCGAGGCGATCCGCACATTGTGCGAGCTCGTGGAGCGCCGGATCGCCGTCCTCCGACCGCCGCCGTGACGCCCGCCGCTCACGGCTGCGCCGGCGGCACCTCGCCGCCGTCGCCGCCGCCGTACATCTTCTCGGCGATGGCGAACGTCATCGCCTCGAGCTTCTGGTAGGCGTCGCGGATCTGCGCGAGGTCCCCCTGCGACTCGAGCAGCTGACGCAGCTCCTGGGCGATGGCGCGCGTGTCGTCGAGCATCTTGCCGTCGACGAGGTTGGCGTAGCCCTCGAGCGCGGCCTCCGTCGTGTAGAGGAGCGTCTCGGCCTGGTTGCGCAGCTCGGCGAGCTCACGCCGCAGCTCGTCGGCGTATTTGAACTGCTCGGCGTCGCGCACCAGCTGGTCGACCTGGTCCTGCGAGAGGCCGCTCGTCGGCTTCACCTTCACCGTCTGGCTCTTGCCCGTGCCGAGGTCCTTCGCCTCGACCGACACGAGCCCGTCCGCGTCGATGCGGAAGGCGACCTGGATCTTGGGGACGCCGCGCGGCGCCGGCGGGATGCCCGCCAGCTCGAAGCGCGCGAGGCTCCGGTTGTCGGCGGCCATCTTGCGCTCGCCCTGCAGCACGTGCACCGGGACGAACGACTGGTTGTCGACGCTGGTCGTGAAGATTTCGCTCCGCTCGGTGGGGATCGTCGTGTTGCGCGGGATGAGCGGCGTGAAGACGCCGCCGCCCGTCTCGACGCCGAGCGACAGGGGCGTCACGTCGAGCAGCAGGACCTCGACCTTCTCGTCGCCGAGCGCCGCGCCCTGCAGGGCGGCGCCCGCGGCCACGACCTCGTCGGGGTTGACGCCCTTGTGGGGCTCCTTGCCGAAGAACTGCTTGACCGCCTTCTGCACGGCCGGCATCCGCGTCATCCCGCCCACGAGGATGACGTTGTGGATGTCGGCGGGCGTGAGCTTCGCGTCGGCGAGCGCCTTCTCGCAGGGCTTCAGCGTCTCGTCGATCAGATCGCTGGTCAGCAGCTCGAGCTCCGCGCGCGTCATCGTCTTGACGATGTGCAGCGGCTCGCCGCCCTTGCTCTGGGCGACGAAGGGCAGGTTGATCTCGGTCTCGAGCGACGACGAGAGCTCGTGCTTGGCCTTCTCGGCGGCCTCCTTGAGGCGCTGCAACGCGATCTTGTCCTTGCGCAGATCGAGGTCGTGCTCCTTGGCGAACGCGTCGGCCAGGGCGTCGATGACGCGCCGGTCGAAGTCCTCTCCGCCGAGGTGCGTGTCGCCGTTCGTCGACTTCACGCTGAAGACGCCGCTCCGGATCTCGAGGATCGAGATGTCGAAGGTGCCGCCGCCCAGGTCGTAGATGGCAATCCGCTCGGCGTCCTTCTTCTCGAGCCCGTACGCGAGCGCGGCGGCGGTCGGCTCGTTGATGATGCGCTTGACGTCGAGCCCCGCGATCTTGCCCGCGTCCTTGGTGGCCTGCCGTTGCGCGTCGTCGAAGTAGGCCGGCACGGTGACGACCGCTTCGCCGACCTTCTCGCCGAGGTACGCCTCGGCGATCTCTCGCATCCTGCCCAGGATGATCGCGCTGACCTCGGGCGGGGACATGTCGTGCCCGCCCACCTGCACCCAGGCGTCGCCGTTGGGCGCCCCGAAGACCTTGTAGGGGACGGTGGCCGCCTGCCGCTGCACCTCGGCGTGCTGGACCTTCTGCCCCATCAGGCGCTTGACCGCGTACACCGTGTTCTGCGCGTTCGTGACCGCCTGGCGCTTGGCGGCCTGGCCCACCAGGCGCTCGCCGTTCGGCGCGAAGCCGACGATGGAGGGAGTGGTGCGCGCCCCTTCGCTGTTCGGGATGATGCGGACCTCGACCTTGCCCCCGGCCGTCGATTCGACGACCGCGACGCAGGAGTTCGTCGTCCCGAGATCGATCCCGATGATCTTGCCCATCGTCCGCGTGAACCGCTAGCTCGTCGGCCGCTCGTCGGTCGCAGCGTCCTCGGGTTTCGCCTTGGAGACGACGACCATGGCGGCGCGCACGAGCCGATCGCCTTGCGTGTACCCCGGTTGCACCTCGGCCAATACGGTACCCGGCGGGCTCTCGGATGTCTCCACCTGTTGGATGGCCTCGTGCACGCTGGGGTCGAACGGGTGGCCCACGGCGGGCACCCGCGCGATCCCCTCGCGCCCGAGCGCGTCGACGAACTGACGCTGGATCATCGCGAGCCCCTCGGCGATGGCCTTGACGTCGGTCGACCGCTGCGCGCTCTGGATGGCGCGCTCCAGGTTGTCGAAGACCGGGAGCAGGGCGCGCAGCAGGTCCTCCCGCCCGTTGCGGCGCGCGTCCTCGAGCTCCTTGCGCGTGCGCTTGCGGAAGTTGTCGAAGTCGGCCGCGGTACGGAGCCAGGCGTCCTTCAGCTTGGCGGCCTCCGCCTGCGCCTGCGCGAGCGGGTCCTCGGGGGCGCCCGGCGCCGACTCGGGCGCCGCGCTCCGCTCGGACGGGGCCTCGCCTTCGTCGACGATGGCTTCCACGTCGCGAGGCGTTTCGCTTGTGCTGTTCGTGTCTTCCGGCATCCGCCGCAATATAAATCGTCTCCCGGCGAAGACTAGCGCACCTCGACCGCGCTCGCCCCGGATCGGCCCGTCCTCACCGGCGCGGGGCCTTGGGGGCGCGCGATGCCATGAGCTGCGTCGGGTCGCCTTCGGTGGCGATCTCCCCTTCCACCTTGACCGTGTCGTCGGCGCTGGGCGTCTTGCGCGTCTTGCGCTTGGCCATGGGGAACGACGAGCCCGAGCGGATGATGGTGTCTTGATCGTCGCGCGGCTCGCGCGGCTCGCGCGGCTCGGCCGGAGCCCGGCGCGGCGGCGCCGTGCGTGCCCCGGCAGCGTTGGCCCCCCCGATCGGCCCCTGGGGGCGGACCTGCCGGCCCGTCGGCTCGGTGTCGCTGACGGCCGGACGGCCGGTGACGTCCGTGTCGCGGATGCCGCTGCGCACCTGCGCCAGCTGATGCGCGAGCTCCGGGCCGCGCCGGTCCGTCGTGTGCGCGTCCTCCGGGCGGTCGTCGAACGGGCTCGACTGCACCTGCGTCGGGTACTCCTCGAACTCGGCGGCGTCCTGCAGCCTGGGGCGCGACTCGAGCTCCGTCGCCTCGACCGGCAGGTTCTCCCCGGAGAGCGGCGTCTCGCCGGCGACCGTGATCGGGATCTCGACGGAGCTGTCGGAGAGGTCGCGCATCGGCGGCAAGGGGGACGGGCGGCGGGCGCGCGAAGCGCCAGCGGCGGGCGCCCCGAGCACGGCCTTGGCCGGCGCCGGGGCCATTGCGCGCAACGCGTCGCCCAGCCTCGCGATGGATGGAGTGTTGTGGCGATCACGGAGGCCCTGCAGGTCGCGCTGGAAGTCGTTCGCGGTGCGGTACCGATCGTCGCGGCTGCGCGCCATCGCCTTCTCGATGACCGCATCGAAGCCGCCGGGCAGCGCCGGTCGCAGCTCGCGCGCCGGGCGGGGCGAGGTGCCGAGGATCTGCAGCAGCAGCGCGTTGTAGTTCGCCGCCGTGAACGGCCTGCGGCCGGTCAGCGCCTCGTACAGGATAACGCCGCACGCGTACAGGTCGACGCGCGCGTCGAGGTTGCGGTCGCCGCGCGCCTGCTCGGGCGACATGTAATACGGCGTGCCCATGACCATCCCGGTGCGCGTCAGATCGAGATCTTCGTCGCGCCCACCGAGCAGCGGCGAGATCATCTTCGATACGCCGAAGTCGAGCAGCTTGCAGACCGGCGGGCAGCCGACGCGCTTCGTGAGGAACACGTTCTCCGGCTTGATGTCGCGGTGGACGATCCCCTTCTCGTGCGCGGCGACGAGGCCCGAGAGCACCTGCACGAGGATGTCGATGACGTCGTCGAACGGCAGCCCGCCCTCGGCGGCGATGCGGTCGGCGAGCGTCTCGCCCACCAGCTTCTCCATGACCAGGTACGGGCTCCCTTCGTCGAGCGTCCCCAGGTCGTACACCTCGCAGATGTTGGGGTGTCCGATGGCCCCGGCGGCGCGCGCCTCCTGGTGAAAGCGGCGCACGGCGTCCTTCTTCCGGGCCTGGTTGGGGTGCAGCACCTTGACGGCGACCGAGCGGCCGAGCGTCATGTGCTCGGCCTCGAACACGGTGCCCATGCCGCCCTCGCCGAGGACGCTGCGCACGACGTACTTGCCGCCGATCGTCTTGCCGATCAGGTCGCGCTGCTTCGGCGGGATCGTGGAGGGCGACCCCTTGTCGGCGCGCGCGCGCGGCGGCGGCTCGGAGGGGGCGTGGCGCTCCTTGTCTCGGCGGATCGCCTTGCCTGTGGCCGGGCAGATGACCTGCATCACGTCGTGCGGCATGCCGCAGTGGCCGCATCGGATGAAACGCTGGCTCATGCACCCGGCCTCGCGCGACGCGACGAACGCGACACGCTCAGCTGAGACTAGGCGCCTCGGACTCGCGCGGCAACGCGATAGGGCTCGGGTGGCCTCGGACATGGCCGCCACTGGCCGGGCCACCCCATGGATGGTGCGATGGCGCGGGGAACGCGGCGCTCGACGGCGGCACGCGCGGTGCTCGGGGGCTCGCCCCCATGCGGCACACACGACCGATCGATTGGGCGCTCCTCGTCGGCGCGGCGCTCGTGGGGGGTGGCGTGGCGCTCGTCGCGCCCTGGGAGCTGGCCGTCGTCGCGTGCGTGGCGCTCGGCATGGCGCACATCGGGCGCAGGGCGACGGGAGCCGGCGCGGCCGTGACGGTCGCGCTCGGCATCTCATTGGGCGTCGTGCGGTCGGGCCGTGCAGTGAAGCTGTACGACGCGGCGCGCGCCGACGCGGTATCCGCGATGGGACTGCCGCAGCGCTGCACCGCGCGGGCGTTGGTTCGCTCGTCGCCGGTGCGCGTACGCGACGTGCTGCGCTGGGATGCATCGCTCACCGACGTGTCGTGCGACGGCGCACCGGTCGCGTGGCACGGTCGCGCGACCCTCTACGGCGGGCCGGCCGGCCTGGCGCGCGGCGATGTGGCCGAGGTGGTCGCCACACTGGGAACGCCGCAGCGCCTGTGGAACGCGTCCGGCGGCGATCCACGGCCGGCCGAGGCGTACCGCGGTGTCGTACGCTCGGGTGGTACGCTCGACGTCCGCGTCATCCGCCGCGGGCGCGGGCTGCTGGCGTGGATCGACCGCACGCGGGCGCGCTTGCGCGCGCGGATCGACGAGACGTTTCCGACCGACATCGCACCGATGGCGCGCGCGCTCGTGCTGGGCGAAAGCGATCTGGCGCCCGACGACGACAGGAGCTTCCGCGCGAGCGGCCTCTCTCACCTGCTGGCCGTCTCCGGAATGCACCTCGTGCTCGTCCTGGCGCTGGCGGTGCGCACGCTCGAGGAACTGTTCACGCGCGTCGAGGCGCTCGCCGCACGCGTCGACGTCGGGCGCATCGCCGCGGCGGTAGGGATCCCGGTCGCGTGGCTCTACGCGGAGCTGGCGGGGGGCGGCGGTTCCACGGTGCGGGCCGCCTGGATGGCGACGGCGGCGCTTGCCGCGCGCGCCCTCGGCCGGCGCACGGACGCGACGCGCGCGTTCGGGCTGTCGATGGTCGCGATGGCGACGACCGACCCGCTCGTCGCCTTCGACCTTTCGTTCGTGCTCTCGGCGGGCGCCACCGCGGGGCTCCTCGCGTTCGCGTCCCCGCTCTCGGCGCGGCTGGAGGCGTGGATGCCTTCGCGCGCGGCCTCGGTCGCGCGCGCCGTCGGGACGACGCTCGCCGCGTCGATCCCGTGCACGCCGATCATTGCGCGCTTCGCCCCGACCGTCCCCGTGGGCGGCGTGCTCGCCAACCTGCTCGCCGTTCCCGTCGGCGAGAGCGTGGCGCTGCCGCTCTGTCTGGCGCACGCGCTGCTCGGCCGGTGGCCCGCCGCGCAGCGCGGAGCGGCGGTCGTGGCATCGGGGGCTCTCGTCCTCGTTCGGTGGGTTGCGCGAGGCTTCGCGACCCCCGCGCTGACCGCCGAGGTGCCGCGCCCCACGTCCTGGCAGCTCGCCGCCCTGGCCGTCGCGATGACCGCGGTGGTGCTGGGCTGGAGCGCGCGCCGCGTCGCCGCGCTCGCCGCGGCCGTGGTGTTGCTGCTCGAGATCGGCGCGCGCCGCGAGGGCGCCCCGAGGGCCGTCCTTCGCGCGACGTTCCTCGACGTGGGGCAGGGCGATGCGGCGATCGTCGACCTGCCCGACGGCGAGGCGATGGTCGTCGACGGCGGGGGCCTGGTCGGCAGCCCGATCGACGTGGGCACCCGCGTCGTGGCCCCCGAGCTCCGGTCGCGCCGGCGCCGGGCGCTCGCGGCCGTCGTGCTCACGCACCCGCACCCGGACCACTTCAGCGGGCTCGCCACGGGTCTCGACGCGATGCGCGTCGGCGCGTTCTGGGACACCGGGGAGGGGGAGGCCGAGGGCGTGGCCGGGGCGTACGCGACGCTGCTGCAAGCGATGCGGGCGCGGCACGTCCCGGTGCTTCGGCCGGCGCAGCTCTGCGGGGCGCGAGTCGTCGGGGGCGCTCGCGTCGAAGTGCTCGCGCCGTGCCCTGCCTACTCGCCCGACCGCGGCCCCAACGACAACTCGTTCGTGCTGCGCATCGCGTACGGCTCGCGGGCGCTGCTGCTGGTGGGCGACGCGCAGTCCGAGGAGGAAGAGCAGCTGCTCGCGACGGCGCGGGGCAGGCTGCGCGCGGACGTGCTCAAGGTCGGCCACCACGGCAGCCGGACGTCGTCGTCGCCGGAGTTTCTCGCCGCCGTCGCCCCTCGCCAGGCGGTGATCTCGGTCGGATGTCGCAACCGTTTCGGACACCCGAGCCCCGTCACGCTCGCGGCGCTGGCCGCCGTGGGGGCGCGCGTGTGGCGGACCGACCGCGACGGGGCGGTCACCGTCACGACCGACGGAGCGTCGCTCGAGGTGCGGTCCCAGGCCGGTGGGCGTTGACGGCCTCGGCCGACCTCTCTAATCCCTGCGCCCACGATGACCGAACGTCTCCGAACGATGTTCTCCGCCGAGCAGATCGCCGCGCGCGTGCGCGAGCTCGGCGCGGAGATCACGCGCGATTACAGCGGACGAACCCTCGTCCTGGTCTGCGTGCTCAAAGGCAGCTTCGTCTTCGCCGCCGATCTCGCACGCCACATCGACCTCCCGCTCCGCGTCGATTTCCTCGGCGTGCGCTCGTATGGCGAGGGGACGGAATCGAGCGGCGTCGTGCAGATCACCCAGGACCTGTCGCGACCCATCGAGCACGAGGACGTGCTGCTCGTCGAAGACATCGTCGACACGGGGCTCACGATCGCGCACCTGATGGACCTGCTCCGGACGCGGGCGCCGGCGAGCGTCAAGGTGTGCTCGCTGCTCCACAAACCCGCGCGATCGCGCGTGCAGGTCGACGTGCACTACCTCGGCTTCACGATCGAGGACCGCTTCGTGGTCGGCTACGGTCTCGACATGGCGGAGCGTTACCGCAACCTGCCCTACATCGGCATCGTCGAGCGCTCGTGACGGGCGCGGCGCGCGCGCGGTACGATGGTGGCGCGTGCCCAGCCCGTTCGCCGACGAGAAGTTCTTTCACGCGCTGCTCTCGAAGGCCGTCGCCGGCAAGGCCAGCGACGTGCACGTCAAGGTCGGTCAGCCGCCGGGGGCGCGCATCCGCGGCGACATGATCTACTTCCGCACCGAGAGGATCTCGGCCGAGGACACGGAGGCGGTCGCGCGCATCGTCATCACGGACCCCGACGTCGTCGCGCGCCTCGACGATCTCAAGGAATACGACACCTCCTACGCGGCGCCGAGCATCGGACGCTTCCGCGTCAACGTCTATCGCCAGCGCGGCAGCCTCGCAGTCGTGATGCGCTTCATCCCGACGGAGATCCCGCCGCTCGACTCGCTCGGCCTGCCGATGCCGGTCACCCAGGAGCTGGCCGAGCGCCAGAACGGCATGGTGCTCGTCGTCGGCGCGGCCGGAAACGGCAAGAGCACGTCGATCGCCAGCATGATCGCGCACCTGAACGGGACGCGCGCGCTGCACATCGTCACCGTCGAGGACCCGATCGAGTTCTTGCACGCCGACCAGCTCTCGAGCATCAGCCAGCGCGAGGTGGGCCTCGACACGGCGAGCTTCGCGGCGGCGCTGCGCGCGGCTCTCCGACAGGATCCGGACGTCATCTTCGTCGGCGAGATCCGCGACGAGGAGACGATGGAGATCGCCATCAAGGCGGCCGAGACGGGGCACCTCGTTTTGGCCACGCTGCACACGAGCGACGCCGTGCGGACCGTCAACCGCATGCTCGCGCTCATGCGCGGCGACGCTCAGGAGAACCGCACGCGCATCGCGAGCTGCCTCCAGGGGATCATCGCCCAGCGGCTGCTGCCGCGCGCCGACGGCAGCGGCGTCGTGCTCGCGGCCGAGGTCCTCGTCGCCTCGCAGTCCGTGAAGGAGAGCATCCGGCGGCCGGAGAACAACCCGCCGCTCAAGTCGCTGATGGAGAAGGGGACGCACCCCTACGGGATGCAGACCTTCCAGATGTCCGTCGCCGCCCTGCTCGAGCACGGCATCGTCGACGACTCGGCGGCGGCCGAGGCGTTGGGCGCGTAGTCACCGCCGCGGCGAGAGCGGCTGGTGGACGGGCGCCGGCAGCGGCGGCTCGACGACGCGCGTTGCGCGCCAGACGAACGGCACGACGACGAGCGCCAGCAGCAGGGCGGCGATCGCGCCGAGCAACACGACCCCGGTCCGCAGCGATCGCGCCTCGTGGCACTCGAGCGCCGCCTCGTGCACCGTGACGTCGCGCGCGGCCGACGCCGCGGCGCGCTCCAGCTTGGCGATCTGCTCGCGCGCCGGGTCGAGGTCGGCCCCGAAGGCCGCACGGTCCGCGATGGCCATCCGCGCGATGCTCACCATCTGCGCCCGTACGCGCTCGCGCGCCTCCTCGACGGCGGCCGTGCGCGTGCCGACCTGCCGCTGGAACCACTTCTCGAGCTGCGTGCGCTCCGCGCGCCCCGCCTCGGCCTTCGCCTGCGCGTCGGCGACGCCCTTCTTCGCCGTCGCGGCCCGCTGCTGCAGGTCCGTGATGCTCGCCCGCCACCGCGACGTCTCCGCGACGCGCGTCTCGCGCTCCTTGGCCCACGCGCTCGCGGCCGACTTCGACCCGGTCGTGTCGATCATCGTCGCCGCCACGCCACCCGCGCCCGCGCGCGTCGCCGGAGCGGCGCTGCGCACCTGCGACAGCGGCGGCTCGGCGCCGCCGAGCGACTCGAGCGCCGCTCGAACGGCGCTCCGCATCGTCGCAGCGTCCGGCCAGCGCCGATCGCGCTCGAAGACCAGCGCTCGGTCGACGATCGCCGCGACGTCGGCGGGGAGCCCCGCCACGACGTTCGCGACCGGCGGCGCGGCCTGGGTGGCGGCCAGGATGAGCTGCTCGTTCGAGCTCGTCCCCTCGTGCACGTAGCGGCCGCTCAGCAGCGTGAACATCGTCGCGCCCACCGCCCACAGGTCCGTGCGCCCGTCGACCTCGTCCCAGCGCGCGCGCGCCTGCTCGGGCGCCATGAACGTCGGCGTGCCCATGACCATCCCGGCCCGCGTCGCCGTCGCGCGCGTCTTGGTCTCGAACACCTTGGCGATGCCGAAGTCGAGCACCTTGAGCGCGCCGTTCTTCGTCAGAAACAGGTTCTCGGGCTTGATGTCGCGGTGCACGACGTTCTTGGCGTGCGCGGTGACGAGCACGTCCAGCAGCCCGTCGACGATCGAGAGCACGTCGCCGACCGGCAGCCGCTGGCCGGCGCGCTCCCAGCGCTGCTCGACCGTCTCCCCCTCGAGCAGCTCCATCACGAGGAACGCCGAGCCGTCGGGCGCGACGTCGTCGTCGAGCACACTCACGGCGCCCTCGTGCTGGATCGTGTTCGCGGCGTAGCCCTCCTGGAGAAAGCGCTTCGTGACCTCCGGGTCGTGGCTCATCTCGGCGTGCAGCATCTTGACGGCCACGCGCTTGCCATTGCGGTGCGTCGCCGCGTACACCGCCGCCATCCCGCCGACGCCCAGCAGCGCGTCCAGCGTCCACTTGTCGTGCAGCACCAGGCCGACGCGGCCCCGCGCGCGAGCCGTCTGCGGATCGTCCTGCAGCTGCGTCTGCGTCGTCATGCCCCGGTCCCGCCGGCGGAGGCCGCCTCGCGCTGCTGCGCGGCGCGCAGCTCGATCTCGGCGCGCTTCAGCTTCGCCTCCTCGCGCGTGAGCGCGCCCTGCGCCCCCGCCAGCTCCGCGGCGATCGCCCGTTCTTCGGCCTGGGCCCGCGTGAGCTCCTGCTCGAGCTTGGCCAGCCGGGCATCCACCTGCACCAGGCGCGCGTTCTGCGCGTCCTGCTCGGTGGCGAGCACGCGGTCGCGCGAGCGCAAGAGCTCCTCGGCACGCCGCAGCTCCTCGAGCGCGTGGGCGAAGCTCGGCTGCTTCTCGGCCACCGGCCGCGCGCGCTCGGCGAGCGCGACGAGCGCGTCCTCCACCTCGCCGGCCGTGCGCGTCGCCTCCTCGCGGCGGCCGACGAGCGCCGCCTTCAGCTCGCGTTGCCGCCGCAGCACGCGCCATGCGTAGAGCGGCGAGAGGAGCCAGTGGCGCGGCGGCTCGCCGTAGTCGGCCAGGAGCCGGGCGTCGAACGCCACGTCGCCCACGGCGGGGGTCGATGTCGGCGCGGGGCCGCCGGCAGGCGACGCAGGGGCGAGCGCTCGCGTCGGCGCCGCAGCGAGGGCGATCGGCGCGACGCCTGAGGGCACGGTCTGCGCCAGAGGGGGGGCGTGTGCCTCGGCGCGGGCGCGCTCTTGCATCAGCGCGCGGGGATCGACCGCGAGCTCCATCGAGATCTCCTCCCGCGCGGCCTTCTTCGGCGCAGGCGGCCTGGGTGCGGGGCGGGCTCCGAGGTCGAGCTCGAGATCCGGCAGCGCATTCGCGCCGCAGCGCGGGCACGCTTGGCCGGGCGCGATCCCCTGCGCGCCGCACGAAGCGCACGAAACCATGCGAGGATCATAGCGCAGCCGCCCGTGCTATGGCCTCACGCGATGGACCGCACGAGCAAGAGGCTCGAGTTCTTGCAGAAGACGACCGCCTCGGCGCCGGGCCGCGACGACCCGTTCGCCTGGTACGGGCTGGCGATGGAGTACCGCTCGCTCGAGCGCCACGAAGAGGCGCTCGCGACGTTCGAGGCGCTGCGCGCCAAGGCGCCCGAGTACGTCCCCATGTACCTTATGTGCGGGCAGATGCTCGAGAAGATGGGGCGCGTCGACGACGCCAGGGCGTGGCTCTCGGCGGGCATCGAGGCGGCGCGCAAGAAGGGCGACGCGCACGCCCTCGGCGAGCTCGAAGGGGCGCTCGGCGCGCTCTCCTGATCGGCCCCGGTTCGTCCGATGGGCCCTGCCCCCTTCGGCGAGGTATCAGCGCTGGCCGCGACGGGACCGAATCGCCGCCAGGCGCTCGCGGATGCGCGCCTCCTCGCCCCGATCGGTCGGCTCGTAGAGGATCGTCCCGGCCAGCTCGTCGGGCAGGTACGTCTCTCCGAGCACCACGCCGCCATGGAAGTCGTGCGCGTACCTGTACCCCTCGCCGTAGCCCTCCTGCTTCATCAGCGGCGTGACGGCGTTGCGCAGCTTCTTCGGCACGGCCAGCGCGCCGTGCTCGTCGATCAGCTCCTTGGCGCGCTTCCACGCAAGGTTGGCGGCATTCGACTTGGGCGCGCTCGCCAGGTACGTGCACGCCTGCGCCAGCGCGTAGATCCCCTCCGGCATGCCCACCCGGCGTAGCGTCGCGTCGGCGGCGCTCACCACCAGCAGCGCGCGCGCGTCGGCGTTGCCCACGTCCTCGCTCGCGAAGATCAGCATGCGTCGCGACACGAACAGCGGATCGTCGCCCGCCTCGAGCATGCGCATCATCCAGTAGACGGCGGCGTCCGGGTCGCTGCCGCGCATCGATTTGATGAACGCCGAGACGACGTTGTAGTGCTCCTCGCCGGACTTGTCGTAGAGCAAGGGGCGGTGGCTCTCGGCGGCGCTCACGACGTCGACGGTGACGTGCTTGGCGGCGGCCCGTGGTTCGCCCGATGGGGCCCCTGCCGCCCCAGGTTCGTCCGGAGGGGCCCCGGCCCCATCGGGAGCGTCTTGCAGGTAGTCGGCCACCACCTCGAGCGTCGACAGCGCGCGGCGGGCGTCGCCGCGCGCCATCTCGGCGATGGCCGCCAGCGCGTCGTCGTCGGCCGAAAGATTCCGCGATCCGAGGCCATGCTCCGAATCGTGGAGCGCGCGGCGCAACAGAGTGACCAGGTCCTCGACGCCGAGCGCCTCGAGCCGGAACACCTTGCACCGCGACAGGAGGGCCGCGTTGACGGCGAAGCTCGGGTTCTCCGTCGTGGCGCCCACCAGAACGATGGTCCCGTCCTCCACGTGCGGCAGGAACGCATCCTGCTGGGCCTTGTTGAAGCGATGAATCTCGTCGACGAACACGATGGTCCGCTGCCCGTGAAATGCGAGCCGGTCGCGCGCGGCGGCCACGATCTCGCGCAGCTCGCCGACGCTCCCCAGCACGGCACTGAATGGCACGAAGTGCGATCGCGTCGCCGCGGCGATGACGCGGGCGAGCGTCGTCTTGCCGCTGCCGGGGGGGCCCCAGAGGATCATCGAGCGCACGCGGTCGGCCGCGATGGCCTGCGACAGCAGCGAGCTGGGCGAGAGCAGGTGCTTCTGGCCGACCAGGTCGGCGAGCGCGTGCGGGCGCATGCGGTCGGCCAGCGGCGCCCCGCGCTCGACGCTCTTTCTGGCAGCGGCGCCGAACAGGGTATCGCCGGGGTCGCCGAAGCCCGATGCGGCGGAGGAGCGGCGAGCGCGGCTGGCCATGCGCGAGAACGTAGCGCGAAACGGGGCGACGACTATGGTTGGCTCATGCGCGAGGGGCTGGCGGCAGGGCTGCTGCTCACACTCGCGGCGTGCGGAGGCGAGCCGCGGCCGCCGGTGCCGCCGGACGTACGCGCCAAGGTGACCGGCGTCGAGCTGTCGGCGCTCGAGATCCGCGCCGACGACGTCGACCGCTTCGAGCACTGCCCTCCGCCGGGCGACATCGGGCAGGACTGGCTGCCCGCCATCCCGGAGTGGCACGCTCCGTCGGCATCCATCTCGGCCGCGATGCCGGCGGGCGTACCGGGCACCCCGGCAGACGAATCGCTCGCGCTCGAGGACGCGCCGCGCGCCGCGGCGAGCCTTCCGGCGCTGGTCGACCAGGCGTCCAAGCAGACGTACCGCGGCTTTCGTCGCTGCTACCACCGCGGCCTGCTCTACGATCCGACCGAGGACGGGCACGCGGCGTTCGTCCTGCGCGTCGACCGTACCGGGCACGTCGCCCGCGTCGAGGTGTGGGGGGCGTGCGACCTCGCGCACGAGGCGCTCGTGTGCATGCGCGACGAGGCGGGGCAAGTGAAGCTGCCGCCGCCGGTGGGCGGCTCCGCCACGGTGACCGTGCCCGCCGTCTTCACGCACGGCGACGACCGCCCTCACTCGCCGAACGACGGCTACGCCGCCGCGGCCTACGTGGCCGTCGAGTCGACGCGCCCCAGCCTGCACCGCTGCGAAGAGGCGGCGCGGCGCAACGGCGAGACGGTGTTCGCGACGGCGCTGATGACGATCGACGTCGACGCCAAGGGCCGGGGGGCGCACGTGTCGGTCGACCAGTGGAAGGGCAGCCAGGACCTGCTCGCGTGCGCGGCCCAGGCGCTGCGCGACGCCACGTACCCGTCGCCGCCGGCGGGGCGGGGGCGCGTCGTCGTCCCGGTCGTGTTCAACCCGCGCCCGTTCACGCGCTAGGAGCCCGTCCGATCCATTCTAGGACGGGCTTCCTAGAGGTCGCGCGCGGCGCCGCCGTCCTCGCCCTCGGCGCCGAGCGTGAGGGCGAGCGCGTCGCTCAGCTGCGTCGCGGAGAACGGCTTGTCGAGCCGCGCGTTCGGCACCGAAGCGAGAAACTGCGCGCTACGCGCCGTGAACGTGCCGCCCGTCATGAACACGAAGCGCCGCTCGATGCCCGGGCGGGCCCCGCGGGCGCGCTCGTACACGTCCATGCCGCTCATCGCCGGCATCATCACGTCGCAGAGCACGACGTCGAACGCCTCGCCCGCTCCGAGCCGTGCGAGCGCCGCCTCGCCGGTCGTCGCCACGACCGCTTCCGCCCCCGGGGGCAGGAGCGCCGCCACGGCGCTCGCCACCAGCGGCTCNTCGTCGACCACGAGCACGCGGCACGCGGTCGCCTGCCGCACCGGGGCGGCGCCCTCGCACCGGTCGCTGCTCGGGTGGCTCGCGCACGGCAGCACCACCGTCGCGATCGTGCCCCGACCAGGCCCGGACTCCAGCCGGACGCTCCCGCCCACCGACGACACGATGCTCCGGCAGATGGACAGGCCCAGCCCCGTGCCGCTCTCGGGCGGCTTGGTCGTGAAGAACGGCTCGAAGAGGCGGTCGCGTGCGGCCGGGTCGATTCCGGTCCCGGTGTCCCGGACCGTCACGACGACGGTCCCGCCGTCCTGGCGCGCCTCGACCGCGATCTCGTTGTCGTCAGCGCACCCCTCCGGGATCGCCTGCGCCGCGTTGATGAGCAGGTTCAGGAACACCTGCCCGAGGCGTGCGTCGTCGCCGAGCACGGGCGGCAGCGGGCCGTATCCCTTGCGCACGCGCGCGCGGTGGCGGATCTCGTGCGCGGCCATCGCGACGCACGAGTCGAGCACACGCGCCACGTCCACCGGTCCGGTCTCGTCGCGATCGCTCTGCGAAAACGTCCTCAGGTCGCGCACGATGCGCCGGACCCGCTCGGCGCCCTCGCCGGCTTCCGTCAGGAGCGCCCGCACCGTCGCCCGGTCCGCGTCGCGTCCGGAGTCCAGCTTTCGGAGCGCCACCTCGACGTTGCCCATGACGTACGCGAGCGGATTGTTGATCTCGTGACCGATCGCGGCGGCGAGCCGCCCCACCGACGCGAGCCGGTCACGGGCGCGAAGCTCCGTCTCGAGCCTGTGGCGCTCGGTGAGGTCGCGCACGAGAGCCAGGACCGACGGCTCGCCCTCGAAGACGATCGGGAGCCCGATGATCTCCGCGAACAGCGTGCCGCCGTCGGCGCGCACGAGCCGGAATCGCTGCGGCGGAGTCTGCGACCCGGACGCCGCGGTGCGAACGCGCGCCTCGGCGTTCTCGCGCTCGCCGGGATGCACGGTCACGAGCACCGAGCGGCCGACCAGCTGCTCCGCGTGCTCGTATCCGAGCATCGTCACGAGCCGGGCATTGACGAAGACGACCTGCCCCAGCCGGTGCACCATGATGCCGTCGGGCGCGCGTTCGATGAGCGCGCGCAGGTGGGCCTCCGCCTGCCGCTGCGCCTGCTCCTGCCGACGCTCGGCCGTCACGTCCTTCAGCACGCCGACGATCGCGAAAGGCTCGCCCCGGCCGTCGCGAAGCGGCCATCGCGTGACGGCGATGTCGTGATCGGCGCCGCTGCGGTCGCGCCGGCGCACGGTGATGGTCGGCATCTCGTCCGCGGAGAAGGCCTCTTCGTGCCTCGCGCGGAAGGACGCCAGGTGCTCCTCGGGTACGTAGGGCGGGGGCCGTCCGAGCACGTCGTCCGCCCTCCAGCCGGTCATGCGCTCCGCTGCGCCGTTCCAGAACCGCACCACGCCCTCGCGGTCGATGACGACGACCGCGACCGGGGCGTCGCCGAAGACCGCCGCCAGCGCGCGCGGGTCGGGCAGCGACTCGGAAAGCATGCCCGCTTATCTACAACAGGCGTCGAGGCGCGCGCCGCGTCTCAGCGGGCGAGCAGTTTCATGAGCGCAACCGTGAGCCCGACGCCGAGCAGCAGGAAGCCGATGGCCACGGCCGCGAGCAGCGGAACGTTCGTTTTCGGTCGGCCGGCCGGCGCCGCGAGCGCTGGCAGGCCCGCTGGTGGCGCTATCCCAGGAGGTTGCGGCGAGGCGACGGCCGCCATCGGCGCCGCGCCCATGGCCATCGCGCCGTGCGGTCGCGGTGTCTGCGCGGCTTGCACCGCGGCCGCCGCGGCATGCGGCGAGATGGGCTGAAGCTGAACCGTCGGCAGCTGGCTCGCGCTCTGCTGCAGCAGGTGCGCCGGCAGCTGCGTCGCGCCCTGCATGACGGCGTGCATCGCCGTCGCGAAGTCGGCTGCGCTCGCGAAGCGGTCTTCCGGCTTCTTGGCGAGCGCGCGCTCGATGACCGCGTCGAGCAGCGGCGGGAACGTCTTTCCCGGAACGCGCTGGCTGAGCGGGACCGGCCGCCCGGTCACGTGAAGCTGGATGTAGTCCATCGCGCTCTTCGCGTCGAAGGGGAGCTTGCCCGTGAGCACCTCGTAGAGGATGACCGCCAGCGAGTAGACGTCGCTCGCGGGCGTGAGCGTCTTTCCCTGCGCCTGCTCGGGGCTCATGAACTCCGGCGTGCCGAAGACCATCCCCTCCTGCGTGAGGATGACCGACCCGGGGCGCATCTGCCGCTCGCCCACCTTGGCCAGGCCGAAGTCGAGCACCTTGGCGAAGTCGCGCAGCGCGCCCGACTGCACGAGAAAGATGTTCTCCGGTTTGAGGTCGCGGTGGATGATCCCCGCCTTGTGCGCCTCGTCGAGCGCTCCGCACACGGCGATGAGGATGGGGAGCGCGCGCTCCATGGGGAAGGGCCCCTCTCCGCGCACCGTCTGGTTGAGGTTCTTGCCCTCGAGGAACTCCATGATGATGTACAGCGAGCCGTCCTCGAGCTCGCCGAACATGAACACCTTGACGGTGTTCGGGTGCGACAGCTGGCTCATGGCCCGCGCCTCGCGCCGGAAGCGCGAGACCAGATCCTGGCGGTTGGCCAGCTTGGGGTGGAGGATCTTGACCCCCACCATGCGGTTCATCTCGGGTTGAAGCGCCTTGTAGACGGCCCCCATCCCGCCCGAGCCGACCTTCTGCAGGATCTGGAACTGCCCGTTCAGGATGTCCCTTCCGATGAACGGGTCCTGCGGGCGCATGGGGTCGACGCAAAGTGGTACCACGACTCGGCTCGCGGCATCATCGTCGCCGTGACGCTGCTCACGTCGACCCTGCTCGAGGCGGCGGGCTTCCGCCATGCCTTCCCCACGCGCGAAACCGCCGAGGCCACGGACGAGGCGCTCCTTTCCGCGCTCGGCACGGCGGCCGTCGTGCAGGTGCGGCAGGTGCACGGCGCGCGCGTCGTGGACGCTGCCGAGGCGCGCGGCGCGGAGGCGGACGCGATCGTCGCGCCGGGCGGCGGCACGGTCGCCGTCGGCGTGCGCGTCGCCGACTGCGTGCCGGTGCTCGTGGCCGACGAGGCGAGCGGGGGCGTCGCGGCGATCCACGCCGGCTGGCGCGGCGTGGTGGCGGGAGTCGTGGGGGCGGGCGTGCGGCGGCTCGTGTGCGCCGGCGATGGTGAGACAGCGGTGGCGGCACCGGCGGCGGGACGGCGCGTCATCGCGGCCATCGGCCCGTGCATCGGGCCGTGCTGCTTCGAGGTGGGGCGCGAGGTCGCGACGCAGATCGGCTTCGTCGTGCGCGAGGCCGGCGACTCGGCGTTCGTGGACCTGCGCGCCGCGGTGCGGGCGCAGCTGCGGGCCCTCGGGCTCGACGACGCGCGCATCGAGGACGTGCCCGGGTGCACGAAGCACGAGCCGGCCCGGTTCCACTCATTCCGCCGCGACGGGGCCAGCAGCGGGCGGATGCTGGCGGCGATCGCGACGCGTGCGTGACCGACAACAAGGCGGAACCTCCGCGCCCGGTGAATGCGCGAGGGAGGGCTGTCGCGGTAAGTCGCTCAAGAGCCACGAAGTGTCAGAGGCGAGCTGTTGCGAGCCGTCCATGAACTACGGCAGCGGATCGCGTGCGCCGAGACCCCGTCTCGAAGCGGGCGCGAGCTACGCGAACTTGTTCCATTGTTCGCGACCGCTCGTTCGCGGCACGGACACCCGAAGGGCAATGCATTCTCGACTCCTCCGACGCTGAGGCCGTCTCGGCGCGGTGAGTGGAGCCTCCTGAAGGTGGCGCATCGCGCGCCGTCGGACGCTCCGGCAGAATGCGCAGTCGACATTTTTTCACTTGCTCGCGCTCCCAGGCCAGGGGAGCAACGGGCACGTCATCGATGGGCACGATAGCGGGCCCGTCATCAGCGGGCAGGTCGACGCCGCAGCCTGTTGCCCAACCAGTTTCAGCCTATACGTTTGCGACTTCTCGGACGGAAGCAAAGGACAGGGCTGCTGCGATCCATCGGGCGGCTGCCCGAATCTCCACCGCTCGAGCCCACTCCAGCCATGCGGAGGGTATGGCGACCCTGTCGTGACCGGCAGTTGCGACCCCGATTCCGGACCGTAGCCGCGCAGGCGAGCAGCAGAAGCGGCTTGGCTGGGCGGTCGCAACTTCGGCAGCAGGGCCATGGTTTTCTGCGGAGCTGTTCAAGGTTCCCTCAGCTCGACCGCCGGGGGATAGCCCCGCGGCGCCGAAGGAGCTCGCGCCGGCGCCGGCGATGACGGCTTCGCCCGCGTGCCGGCGAAATCCGCCGCCAGTGGACGCGACTCCGCCGCCGCAGGAGCACGGTGCGCCGCCGGCGTAGTTCCCTTCGCTGCCGGCGGACTTCACTCCGTCGCCGGCGGAGCTCACTCCGCCCCCTGTGGAGCTCTTTCCATGACCGAGGGAGCGCCCGCCGCCCGCACCCAAGCGAGCTCCCTCCGCGAGGGAGCTCGCTGCTGGTCCCGCGGAGTGCCCGCCACCGGTGGCCCCCGGCCAGAGCCTACCGCACGACGAACGAAATGGGCTGGCTCCAATCGCCCGTGATGCCGTGGTGGGTGTGCCGATAGCGCAGCCACGCCGTCGTGCCCACCGGCAGCCCCGGGAAGGTCGCGTGCGCCAGGTCGCTCACGATGCACTGCGGGTATGTCTTCCCGCCGTCGACGCTGCACTGAAACTCGTATGCGCCCCCGCCCGCCGAGGGGACGACGTAAGTCACCTCGCCGCTCACCTTGCCCGGGCGGGCCTCGAGCGGCTGCGGACCGTGGGTCGTCGGCTTGGCCAGGTGAAGCCCCGCCTGGGCGACCAGCTCGGTCGCCTGCCCCGCGTTCTTCTCGATGACCTGCTGCACGAGCGCCAGCACGTGGTCGACGTCGAGCTCGACGACGCGCTTTTTCTGGTCGCGCGTGTCCGCCATGCCGTGCGTGCCCGTCTTGACCGCGACTTCGGCCTTCTCCAGATCGTCGACGTCGGCGTCGAGCTGCGTGAGCAGCGGCAGGCAGCCGGGGAAGCTGCCCTGGTTTTGCTTCATCGACACCGACATCGCGCGCACGTCCTTGATGTAATCGGGGACGTGCTTGGGCGCGTGCAGAGCGACGCGCGGCCTGTGATTGTGCGTGTGGGGATGGCTCATGGCGAGGCAGAGCCTGTACCCGCGGACAGGGACCCGTCAACGGGCGACCGGCGCTCGCTCCTCGAGCTGCGCCAGCCGTTCCGAGGGCGAGAGAAGCACGTCCGTCCCCTCGCGATCGCGCGCGAGCCGCAGGCCCGCGGGGATTCCTTCCACCTCGCCGACGACCCACCAGAGGCCGAGCGTGACGCACGGTGTCGCGTCCCCTTCGACCAGGCGCTCGACCAGATCGTCCTCCAGGCGATCCCAGACGCGAAGGCGCGAGGCGGACGCCGCTTCCGGGTCGAAGCGGACCACCTCTCGCGCCCCGAGCTCGTAGAAGCGCTCCAGCCGCTCGGGCCAGGGCAATCGCTTTCCGCTCGCCTCGCCTTCGATCTCCACCACGAGCTCCGGCGTGCCGCGCTCCCACGTCTTCCACGACGGAAAGAGGTCGTCGGCGCGCCCGAGCTTGACGAAGACGTCGGGCGCGCAGCGGCGCAGCGGATCGCGGGCGTTCCAGTAGACGAACTGGTCGCACCCGATGCCGTGCTGCTCGGCGAACGTCCGCTTGAGGACCTGATACAGGAACGTCCGAAGCTCGAGATGTCGCTTCCCCTCGGGCACGCGCTCGTCCTCCGGCTCGCAGTCCGGAAAAAAGAGCGGCTGCACCGGGCGACGATGGCGCAGGTGAGATGCGTCCGGCCGGGGAGGTTGCGGCATGGACATCAGTCTAACGATCCTGGGCTACGCGTCGCGCCGGTGCAGGCGCGCTCCAGGCGGAAGCTGAGCAGCGCTCGTGCCGATGCCGTCCCGAGGAGAATCGAGGGCTTGCGCGGGCGCCGAGGTGGCCGGGGCCGATTTCGCGGTGGCCGCGGCCAGAGCACCCCTCGCCCTTGCCTCCGGCGCGCACCGCTCGTATTCCCTCGCCACCGCCATGATGCAGGGAGCCCTCGAGGACATCACCAAGGCCGTCGGCAACACGCCCATCGTTCAGCTGCGCCGCGTGGCGGCCGGGCTGCCGGTCGAGATCTACGTCAAATGCGAGTTTCTCAACCCGGGCGGCAGCCACAAGGACCGGCTCGCGGCCAACATGCTCCGCCGCGCCGAGGAGGACGGGCTCAAGCCCGGCGGCACGATCGTGGAGGCGACGAGCGGAAACACCGGCGCCTCGCTCGCGCTGCTGGCCGCGCTGCGCGGCTACAAGTGCGTGTTCGTGATGCCCGACAAGATGAGCCAGGAGAAGATCTCCCATCTCCGGGCCTTCGGGGCGAAGGTCGTCGTGTGCCCGACGGCGGTCGAGCCGGACGACCCGCGCAGCTACTACCAGGTGGCGCAGCGCATCGCGCGCGAGACGCCCAACTGTTTCTACGCGAACCAGTACCACAACCCGGCCAACCCCGAGGCGCACTACCTCTCGAGCGGCCCCGAGATCTGGAAGCAGACCGGCGGCGAGTTCGAGGTGTTCTGCGCCGGCATGGGGACGGGCGGTACGCTCAGCGGCACGGGCAAGTTCCTGCGCGAGAAGATGCCCGGCATCAAGATCGTCGGCATCGACCCGGTGGGCTCGCTCTACTACGACTTCGTCAAGCAGGGACGTGTCACCAAGGCCTTCTCCTACAAGGTCGAGGGCATCGGCGAGGACTTCTTCCCGACGACGATGAACCTGAAGATCCTCGACGACGTCGTGCGCGTCGACGACAAGGAGTGCTTCCTCACGACCCGCGACCTCACGCGGCTCGAGGGCCTGTTCGTCGGCGGGTCGGGCGGCGCGGCGGTTGCCGGCGCGGTGAAGTACGCGCGCGCGATGGTCGATCGCGGCGAGCACGTCGTGAAGGTCGCGGGTGGCGACGGCAAGACGATCGAGCGCCCCGCGCGCATCCTCGTCTTCCTCGCCGACGGCGGGCACAAGTACCTGTCGAAGATCTTCAACGACGACTGGATGCGCGAGAACGGGTTCCTCGAGGACTCGCCGGGTCTCGGCACGGTGCGCGACGTCCTGCAGGGCAAGCGCCCGATCGTCACCGCGCGCCCCGAGGCGCGGCTGCGCGAGATCGTCGACCTCATGAAGTCGCTCAACATCAGCCAGCTGCCCGTTGTCGACGGCGGCAAGATGCGCGGCATCGTCGCGGAGGTGGACGTCCTTCGGGCGCTGGTCTCCGGCGGCAAGACGCTCGAGTCGCCCATCGCGGAGGTCGTCGAGGACGACTACGCGACCGTCACGCCGAACACGAAGATCGAGCTGCTCCAGAGCGTGCTGGCCGATGCGAAGGTCGCCATCGTCGAGGAGTCCGACCGCATCGTCGGCATCATCACGAAGATCGACCTCATCGACTTCCTCGCGAAGCACCCCTCCCCCGGCGTCACCTCGCAGCCGCCGGTGGCCTGACCACGTCACACGCTGAGTCTGGGTTGAACGGGAATTCGCCTAGAGCGGCGGAGCGTTCCTGGGGACGACGATGTTGTAGACGCCCTTGCCGGTGGCGATCGTCTCGGCGGGCGCACTCGGGTGGAAGAGGCGCATGTCGGTCACGCCCACCCGCTTGCCGATGCGAACGACCGTCGCCTCGCACACGATCGTCTCCTGCTTGCCCGGGCGCAGGTAGTCGATGCGCATGTCGATCGTCGACACGCGCGCGCGCGGCTCGTCGACCGCGCTCCACACCGCGCAGCCACCCGCCGTGTCGGCGAGGGCCGACATGACGCCGCCGTGCATCGCCTGCCGCAGCGGATCGCCGATGAGCTCGGGGCGAAAGGGGATCTCGAGGCGCACGCGTCCGCGGTCGATCTCCACCGCGCGCAAGCCGAGCACCCTGTTGAAGGGGATGAGCTCTTCCATGACCTGGCGGAGTGCCGTCGCGTCCATGCTCTCTCCGCCTCAGGCGCCGCTCGAGACGTACTGCAGGTCGACCCACTGCTGCATCCCGCTCGGGAAGGCGACGAGCACCTGCCGGCCCGAGGCCTGCAGCACGGTGCCCGGGTAGCGGTTGCCGTCGGCCCAGTGCACGAGCACCAGCGCGCCCGGCCCGTAGGCGGGCGGAGACGGCGGCGGCGGAGCGATGGGCGCGACGTTCCACGGCGTGCCGACGTACCCGGGCGGGGCGCCGCGCGGGAGGGCGGGGGCGGGTGCAGGCGCCGTCACGGGCGCGGGTGCGGCCGCGGCGGCAGGCCCGGGCACGGGCGCCAGCACGGTCGGCGCGTCGACCGACACCGCGGGGGCCCCGCAGGCGGAGCAGAACCTCGCCGCCCCGGTGAGCGCCTCGCCGCATTTCGAACAATTCGCCATGGCGCCAGTTTCCCACGACGGCTCGGCGCCCGTACAGCGGGCGCTGCCCGCGATTCACGCGGCGCTGCCGCGGCATCGGGTCGGCGTGCGGCGGGACGCTGCTACCTCAGGGCCGCCTCCAGCGCTGCATCTCCGCGTCGAAGCCGCCCATGTCGACCACGCGCGACCACTCGAGCGTCAGCCCGGCACGCTCGCCCGCCGCGCGCGCGCGCTTCGGCCACGGCGCGATCCAGACCAGCCGCCCGCGCGGCACCAGCACCGACGCCGCGTGCGCCAGGAAACGATCGAGCATGTCCGCGAGCCCGGACACGCGCGCGGCGCGGCGGCCCATCGGCGGGTTGGTGATGACGAGGGTGACGTCGCGCGGCGCGTGCTGGAGCGCGTCGGCCCGTTCGAGGCGCGCCTCGACGCCCGCCGCGCCGAGGTTGTCGCGCGAGACGGCGAGGGCGCGCTCGTCGAGGTCGGTGCCCGACAGGGAGCGGCACGGCCCGAGGAGCGCGCGCTCGACCAGCTCCCCGCCCGACCCGACGAACGGGTCCCACACGACGTCGTCGGCTCGCGGCCCGGCCACGCGCGCGAGTGCCGCCGCGATGGTCGGGTGCGATGCGGCCGGCACGTCGCCCCGTCGCCAGGCGAAGCGGGGATCATCGAGCGCCCGCGGAGCGAGCGCCACCTCGACGGAGCGCCGCTCCCCGCCGACGACCAGCTCCCAGAGCGACGCGGTGGGATCGTTGACCAGCGCGGGGGCGCGCGCCGCGATCGCGCGCGCGGCCTCCCACGTCGCGGCGCGCCGGTGTCCGCCGCCGGCCCACGCGATGCGGTAGCGCACGCCGCCGACGGTCCATGTGTCGAGCACCGCGCGCGCGGCATCGCTCGCGGCGGCGCGCGCGATGGCGTCGCCCGGGGTCTCGCCGTCCCTGACCCACTGGGCGGGCAGTGGGAAGCGGAAGGAGAGCATCGTGCGCGCGCCGAAGAGCGCACCCATTTCGCCGCGCAGTCGCGCCCGGACCCGCCCCGGCCCGATGACCCGGACCTCGTCGACCGCCACGATGGCTGCAAGCTCCTCCGCGAGGAGGTCCTCGAGCCCCCGCCGCGAGAGCACGAGCACGTCGACCGGTTCCGCCGGCGTGCGCCCCGGGTCGATCCGCCCGCGTTCGCTGCGCGAGGCCGTGCGCTCCACCATCATCGCCGCGCGCTGCGCGATGCGCGCCAGCTCGGGGTCGGGGCTGCCGCCTGCTTCGCGAAGGCGTGGCGCCGAGCGCGCGCCGCCGACCTTGCCGAGCGATGCCGCGATCGATCGGTGCATCTCGGTGCGGGCGTCCCGCTCCCACGCACGCAGCAGTGCGTCTTCCACGTCCTCGCCGGGCAGGTGCCCCAGCGCAATGGCGGCGTTGCGGCGCGCCTTCGGGTCGGCGTCATCGAGCGCGGCGAACAGCGCCCGGCGCGCGCCGGATTCGTCGGGCAGCGCGGCCGCCACCCGGCCGAGGGCGCGCACGAGGCGAGCCCGAAGCGGAGGCGCCGCGCCGTCCAGGCGCGCGGTCAGCGCCTCCACGGCCGGCGCCCCCACGCGCGCGATGGCGCGCTCGGCGTGCTTCTCGAGCGCGTCGTCGGCCAGGAGGTCCACGAGCTGGGGCAGGTCTCGCACGCTCGGCGTGAAGCCCGGGTCACGGACGCGCTGCTCGAGGGGGGGCAGCGGGCGGCGGGGAGGCGGGGCGGCGGGCACGGAGGGGGCGCGCAGCTTGCGCGGCCCGGGCGCTCACGTAAAGCTCCCTCGCGCGGATGGCCACGCTGCTCGGCGTCATCGTTCTCGTGGCCGCGCGCTCCCTCGCTGCGCTCGGGCGTGCGGGCGATCATCGCGCGCTGCTCGCCGTCTACGGCGGCGCGCACGGCGCGTGGGCGTGGCCGATGATCGCGCTCACCATCCTCGGCGGCGGCTGGTCGGCGCTGCTCCTCGTGCCGATGGTCTGGCACCCGCGCACGCGGCGCTTCGCCGGCGCGCTCGCGAGTGCGATCGTCGCGCAGGCGGTGCTCGTGTGGGCCGCCAAGCGGGCGGTGGGGCGCGTGCGACCGTGGATCTCGCTCGGCCTGCCGGCCCCGCTCGGCGCGCCGCACGACGGATCGTTCCCGAGCGGTCACGCCGCCGGCAGCTTCTGCGTGGCCGCCTTCCTCGCCCTCGCGCTCCCGGCGGCCTGGCCCGGCGCGCCCGCGCGCGCCCGCCTGGTCGCGGGCGGCGCGTTCGTCCTGGCCGCACTCGTCGCTCTTTCCCGCGTCTACCTGGGCGCGCACTTTCCGAGCGACGTGCTCTGCGGTGCGCTGCTCGGCGCGCTGATCGGCGCGCTCGCCGGCGGGCTCTACGCACGTGCGCGCTCGCCGGTCCGCTGACGTTCGCCCGATCGCTTCCTTAGGTTTTGCGGTGCCATGCATCGCTCCTTCGCCTCCGCGACGACGCTTCTCCTTGCTTGCGCGGTCGGTCTCGTCCCGGCGCTCGCGTGCGGCGACCTCGTCATCCCGAACAACAGCGACGACGGAGGCTCCTCGTCGTCGGGAGACGACAGCAGCGGCGACGACGTGTCGGTCGACGCGCGCCCGCCCCCCGACTGCGACGCCGGCGTCGAGCCCGTCGCGCTGGCGTGCACCGGCCTGTACACCAACTGGACGCAGCTCACGCTCGCGCCCGACGTGCAGGCGTTCACGCCGGGCGCCACGTTGTGGTACGACGGGGCCGACTCGTCGCGGTGGATCTGGCTGCCGCCCGGCTCCAAGATCGACACGACGGACCTCAACGACTGGGTCTTCCCGGTCGGGACGAAGATCTGGCAGGAGCTGCGCCTGCTCGGCAAGCGCATCGAAACGCGATACCTGTGGAAGGAGGCGCCCGGTCTCTGGTTCCGCACCACGTTCGCGTGGACCGCGGACCAGAGCGCCGCCCCCGCGCTCACGGTCGGGCAGCCCAACGCCCGTGGGCTCCCCTACGACATCCCGCCGGTCAGCCAGTGCGGGCAGTGCCACGACGGGGCCGCCGACTCCGTCCTCGGTTTCGAGCTGGTCAGTCTGGCGATGCCGAGATCGTCGGGCCTGAACCTGCAGGCGCTCGTCGGCAAGGGGCTGCTGACGAAGAAGCCCGCGGCGACGCCCATCGTGCCGGGCGGCGACGTCAACACCATCAACGCGCTGATGTTCCTGCACGCCAACTGCGGCACCTCGTGCCACAACCGCGGTCCGAGCGCGGAAGGGGGCGCGACGGGCCTTTTCTTGAAGCTGACCGTGGACGGCAACGGCGCGCTGCCGTCCTCACCACAGCTCACCGACACGTGGACGACCTCGGTGAACGTGCCGAGCACCTTCACGCCGTACGGGCCGGACGCCGGCGGCTTCTGGCGCATCCACCCCGGCGACGTGGCACACAGCTCGGTCGCGTGGATGACCGCCCGGCGCGACGGTGTCACGCAGATGCCGCCGATCGCGACGCACCTCGTGGACGAGAACGACGTGCAGCTCCTCGACGCCTGGATCAGCGCCATTCGCTGAAACCCCGCCGCAGGGGCCGCCGCGGGAGTGGAACGCGCGCCCGAAAAAGGCTAAACGTCGGGCGCCTTGCGGATCCTGACCAAGCTCGCCAGCCTGCTCGCGCTCGGGTCCGCCGTCGTCGTGTGCTCGAGCTGCCGCGGCTCGAGCGCGAGCGGTGACGCGCAGGCGAGCGCGTCCACCGAGCCGAGCGCCCAACCGGAGGACGTCGTGCTCCCCGGCGTCGACATCAGCCCGATGACCCCGCGGGAGCGTCACGAGTGGAGCGGCCTCGTCAGCGAACTCTTCGCCCCCTGCCCCAGCGTGCCGGTTTCGGTCGCTCAGTGCGTGCAGGAGAAGCGGGCGTGCGGCTCCTGCCTCCAGGCGGCCAAGTTCGTCGCGCGCGCGGTGCGCGACGGCGCCTCCGAGGAGCAGGTGCGCCACGCCTATCGCGAGCGATACGATCCCTCGACCGCCAAGGCGATTCCGCTCTCCGGCTCGCCGAGCAAGGGGCCGGACAACGCGCCGGTGACGGTGGTCGAGTTTGCCGATTTCGAGTGTCCGCACTGCCGCGCGGCGGTGCCGATGATCGACCAGATGTTCGCGGCGCACCCGGGCAAGGTGCGCCTGGTCTACAAGTTCGTCGCGCTGCCGATGCACGTGCACGCCGAACCGGCCGCGCGAGCGGCGTTCGCCGCCGGTCTGCAGGGCAAGTTCTGGGAGATGGAGCACCTGCTGTTCGAACGGCAGGACCACCTCGAGCAGGAGGACCTGGAGCGCTACGCCCGCATCCTCAGGCTCGACGTGGCCAAGTGGAAGGCCGACATGACCTCCGCGGCCGCCAACGACCGCATGGCGCAGGACCGCAAGCTGGAGGACGACCTGCAGCTCAAGGGCACGCCGACCATCTACATCAACGGCCGCGAGCTCGACATCGAGGAGGACGAATCGCTCGAGGAGCGCGTCGCGGCCGAGCTCGGGGTGCCCCCGGTGGAGCCGTCGGCGTCGGGATCCGCGGCCTCGCCTCCGCCCGCCCCCCCGGCGGCGTCGGGATCGGCCTCCGCCTCACGCAAATGAGACAGCGCGCCGCCCTCGCCCTCGGCCTCGCCTGCCTCGCTGCCGCGCTGGCGGGCTGCGGCGGGACGTCTCCCGGGGCGAGCAGCGCCGCGCCGAAGGACGTCGAGCTGCCCGGCGTCGACACGCGCGAGTTCACCCCGCGCGAGAGGCACGAGTTCTCGGAGTTCGTGACGGAGCTCCCCGCCCCGTGCAAGGACGTCGCCGTGCCCCTCGCGCAGTGCGTGCTCGAGAAGCGCCCCTGCCCCTCGTGCCTGCCGGCCGCCCAGGCGATCGCCAAGGCGGTGCGCGACGGGATGGCGCGCGAACAGGTCGAAGACCTGTACAAGGAGCGCTTCGACGCCTCGTCGGTGAAGACGATCCCGCTCGGCGGCTCGCCGTCGCGGGGGCCCCTCGATGCGCCCGTGGTGATCGTGGAGTTCGCCGACTTCGAGTGCCCGTTCTGCCAGAAGGTCGCGCCCGAGCTCGATGCGCTCTGGGAGAAGCACAAGGACGCGGTGCGCTTCGTCTACAAGTTCATGCCCCTGCAGATGCACCCGCACTCGGAGATCGCCGCGCGCGCGGCGATCGCCGCGCAGGACCAGGGCAAGTTCTGGGAGATGCACCACGAGCTGTTCGCCAACGGCGAGCACCTCGAGCCGGCCGATCTGAACGCCTACGCGAAGGCGATCGGCCTCGACATGGACCGCTTCCACGCCGACATGAGCTCGCCGGCGACCAAGGCGCGCCTCGACGCGGACAAGAAGCTGGCCGACGACCTCGGCGTCAAGGGAACCCCGACGATCTACATCGACGGCCGCGAGTACGACGCGAAGATCGACATCGACGACTGGATCGACCAGGAGATCGCGGCGAAGAAGAAGTGACTGTTCCCTCGGCCGCCGGCGCGTGTTAGCGGTTTCCGCAGTGAGAGCGGCTTCTCTCGACGCCTGTGGCTGCTTCCCCACGGGGCGGCACTACGCCGGCATCGCGCACCTGCTGCGCACGGTCACGCGCGGCCTGCTCGAGGAGCTGGCGGCCGACGCGCCGTGGGCCGAGCTTCCCATCGCCCTGATCGACGTGGAGACGACGGGCAAGGACGCGTCGGTCGACCGCGTCGTCGAGGTGGGCGTGGCCATCGCGCGCGGAGGCGAGGTCGTCGAACGAAAGAACTGGCTCGTCAACCCGGGGCGTCCCATCCCCAAGGAAGCGAGCGACGTGCACAAGATCACCGACGACGACGTGAAGGACGCGCCGGCGTTCGAACGCGTCGCGCAGGAGATCGTCGCCGCGCTGGCCGGGTGCATCCCGGCCGCCTACAACGCGGCGTTCGATCGCGCGTTCCTGACGAGCGAGCTCGGGCGTGCCGGGCTGTCCTTGCGCAGGGACGTCGAGTGGCTGGATCCGCTCGTGTGGGCGCGCGAGCTGCAGCAAGGCGAGAGGTCGCGCGCCCTCGGCGAGGTGGCCGCGCGGCTCGGCATCGCCCTCGAGAACGCGCACCGCGCCAGCGACGACGCCGAGGCCGCGCTGCGCGTCATGCTCGCGCTCGGCCGCGACGTGCGCGTGCCGAGGACCTATGCGGCGATGGTGCAGGAGCAGCGCCGCCTGGCCATGGCGCAGGCCGACGAGCGCCGGATGCGGTGGCGATGACTCGCCGGGGCGTTTGCGCACTGCGCCACTTTCGTTTTTCGCCTATAGTCCCGAAGGCTCGGCAGAGCGGAGGCATCCCGTGACGGACAAGTGCGTAATCCAACTGGGGGATTCCAAGTTCGAAGCGCCCGTCGTCGTCGGCACCGAGAACGAACGCGGCGTCGACATCGCGCAGCTGCGGGCGAAGACCGGCACCGTGACGCTCGACCCCGCCTTCATGAACACGGCGTCGACCAAGAGCGCCGTCACGTTCATCGACGGCGACAAGGGCATCCTGCGTTACCGCGGCATCCCGATCGAACAGCTCGCCGAGAAGTCGACGTTCGTCGAGACCGCGTACCTGCTCATTTACGGCAATCTCCCCAACGAGCAGGAGCTCAAGGGGTGGAGCGAGAAGCTGACGCGCCACTCGCTGCTGCACGAGGACATGAAGCACTTCTTCGAGGGCTTCACGCCGACCGCGCACCCCATGGCCATCCTGAGCGCGATGGTCGTCGCCCTGTCGAGCTACTACCCGGACTCGCTCGACGTCGACAACATCGACCAGCGCGACATCACGATCGCGCGGCTTGTCTCGAAGGTCCGCACGATCGCGGCCTTCGCGTACAAGAAGTCGATCGGCCAGCCGTTCGTCTACCCGCGCAACAACCTGTCGTACTGCGCGAACTTCCTCAACATGATGTTCTCGGTCCCGGCCGAGGAGTACGAGATCGACCCCGAGCTCGTGAAGGTGATGAACCTCCTGCTCATCCTCCACGCCGACCACGAGCAGAACTGCTCGACGAGCACGGTACGCGTGGTCGGCTCGAGCAAGGCGAACCTGTTCGCGTCGATCAGCGCGGGCATCTGTGCCCTGTGGGGGCCGCTGCACGGCGGCGCCAACCAGGAAGTGCTCGAGATGCTCTCGGCCATCCACAAGGACGGCGGCGACGTGAAGAAGTACGTCGCGCTCGCGAAGGACAAGAACAGCGCCTTCCGGCTGATGGGCTTCGGCCACCGCGTGTACAAGAACTTCGACCCGCGGGCGAAGATCATCAAGGCCGCCGCCGACAAGGTGCTCGCGAAGCTCGGCAAGAAGGACCCGCTGCTCGACATCGCCAAGTCGCTCGAGGAGGCGGCGCTCAAGGACAGCTACTTCGTCGAGCGCAAGCTCTACCCGAACGTGGACTTCTACTCGGGCATCATCTACCGGGCGATGGGCTTCCCGACGAACATGTTCACGGTCCTGTTCGCGCTGGGTCGTCTGCCGGGGTGGATCGCGCACTGGAAGGAGATGATGGAGGACCCGACGACCAAGATCGCCCGTCCGCGGCAGATCTACACGGGTCCCACGGTGCGTGATTACGTGCCGATGGAGAAGCGCTGAGGCGCACGCCTCGGCCATCACGCGCCGGAGCTCGCGGCTGCGCCGGGCGGGCGCCAGCCGTTCGGCGGCCCTGCCGTAGTCCATTCTGCTGCGCTGCGCGCGTGGCGTCGGGCCGCGCCTCGGCTTCGCGCGGACCGGAAATACTCGGCTGGACGGCGGACGAGGTATTCGCGGGCCGTTCGTCGGTCACGCGGCGCTCGGAGATCGCATGCCGAGCCGCCAGGCCTCGACCGCGAAGAGCCGAACGGTGACAGCCCTGACTCAGTGAATGCTTCGCGTCCCGCTAGCGGCGTAGGTCGAGCGCTGGGCTGCGCCTCGGGCGTCGACCGGCGGTCGAGCGAGTGCGGAAGAGCGTTCGCGTCGGCCGAATCCCACTGCTGACGCAAGCGGCGTCAAGTACCACGCGCCGGCGCGCGACGATCCGTCGCGCACGAAGCGCTCCCGGTACGTCGGTTGCTGAGGGCCGTCGCCGAGCCGTGGCGCGGAAACGAAGAGCTTCGATTCTGCGGCATGGCGCGATCACGACATCGAAACGCAATCGACAGGAGGGATCCGTCATGGTGAAGAGGAATTACGTGCGGCGTGGCGCGCTCGGGACGGTCGCCATCGGCCTCATGGCCGCGGCGCTCACGGCCGGGTGCGGCGGCGATGGCAGCGTGGGCTCCAGCGCGTCGGCCAACGAGCCGACGGCGACGCAGCAGAGCAAGACCGTCATCACGCCGCTCGGCTTCACGGCGACCGGCTGCGGATTCACGGCGTCGTTCGACATCACGTCGCCGCAGGCGATCAACTTCGTCGCGTTCAACCAGGCCAACCAGAGCAACAGCCTGCAGAACATGCAATCGCAGCTGTACAACGTCGACGACCAGGGCACTCAGACGCAGATCAACCAGACGGCGCAGCAGGCCAGCTCCGCGATGCAGGCGATGCTCAACGCCTACACCGACAACGTCGTCTCGAACCAGGCCTCGAGCCAGCAGGCGGCCCAGAACGCGTCGCAGGCCAGCAGCGCTGCGAATGCGGCCGTTCACGAGGACGACCAGACCGTCGTGTCGAACACCGGCAACTCGACGACGGCCACGGACACCGCCGTGACGCACCAGGACGCGCACCAGGATAGTCACCAGGCGAACGCGTCGACGGTCACGACCAACTCGGCCGCGGCCGCCGACAAGGAGAACGCGTCGAACGCGGCGCAGCAGGCAGCCAGTCAGCAGGCGAGCGCGAACGCGGCTCAGGCTGCGCAGGCCAACAACTCGGCGTCGAACGCGGCGCAGACCGCGGCCAGCCAGCAGGCGAGCGCGAACGCGGCGCAGAACACCGCAGCGGACAACATCGCCTCCAACAGCGCCCAGGCGGCGAACAACCTGAACGCCTCGGCGTTCCAGTCCAACCTGCTCCCCGTCAAGAAGGACAGCGTTGGCGGCTTCGTCGGGTCTCCGGTGGGCAACTCGTTCTCCTCGAGCGGCCAGAACGTGAACCAGAATGCGCTGCAGTCGGCCAACACGCTGTCGAAGGCCCTCAATGCCTTCACGAGCGCGGCCAACCAGTTTGCGGCGCAGAACGCGTCGCAAGCGGCGAACAGCGCGTCGCACACCGACACCGCGGCGCAGAACAGCGCCAATCAGGCGGCGGCCCAGAACGCGGCGAGCTCATCGAACAGTCATCTGGACAAGGCGACATCCGCGCAGAACACGGTGGCGCAGCAGGCGTCGTCGAGCTCGGCGAACAGCGTCGCCAACCAGACCGCCGACACGACCCACTCCGTGACGTCGCAGGCGGCCAACTCGACCCAGACCGTCGCGCACAACCTGAACGAGTCGCTCGCGCAGGCGGCTCAGCAGGCGGCGTCCAACTCGTCCGCGGCCAGCGCGGCCACGGCGAATCGCGCCGAGCAGGCGAACATCAACCAGCAGAACCAGAGCGCGTCGAGCCAGTCGCAGAGCTCCACGATGGTCTACAACAACCTGTCGAGCATGAACTCTCACCACATGGTGCTGCAGATCAGCGCGACCTCGACCCAGGCGCAGGCGGCCCTGCAGATCTTCACGGGTTCGAACAACTCGGTATCTGCGCAGAAGGCGTTCCAGCAGGCGTTGCCTTCGTGCGGTGGGGGCTTCGTGGGTCCGGCCATCGTGCCCGTCGCGAGTCCTCCCTCGGGCAGCATGGTCGCGAAGCCGGATTGATCACAATCTGAATGGACCCATCGTGCTCGGCAGCAGGGGCGCTCTTGCTCCGGCGCTCCTGCTGCCGGCACACCTTCTCGCGGCGCGCGCGGAGCGCGCTTTTCGCTTCCCGCTTCCCGTAGGCCCCGTGACTCCGGCTTTGCTTGCGACTCGCCGTGCCAGGACAGCCGCGCCGCCAAGGCGCGAGCCGGTCACCGAGTCGCTCGGAGAGGTAGTCGGCACCCGCGGTGGCCGGCGTCGCGGCACGTCGGGCCCGCGTCCGCGGGAGAGCGCAGCCTGCGTCCCGCGCGCGTGTCGCCGGGCGCCACGGCGCCTCGCGGTGCGCGTCTGCGCTGCGCGCGGTGGTGGGTGAGCCACGCCCTTTTCGCGCCGTTCGCACGGGTGCTCGTCGATGACTCCGCCACCGAGGGCGCTGGCCGGCGCCTCGAAGCGTCGGGCGCCACGCGCACGAGCGCCACTGGGCAGCGCCTGCGCCCCGCGGCGACGACGGCCGCCCGCACGGCCGGCGCGGACGGCGCGGACGGCGCGACGCCCCGCACGCACGGGAACGCGCCCGCAAAGACGCGAGATGCGCGACCGCGCCCTGCGAGCGCAGGCAGTTCATCTTGAAGGGGAGCACCGCTTGCACGGGGGCCCGCCGGCGCGCGGTTGGAGCGCGTCAGGAGGGACCGTCATGAAATCGAAGATGTCATCGAAGAAGCTGATCAGCGCCGTGGCGTTCGGCGCCCTGGCTGCGGTTGCGTTGGGCTCGAACGCCTGCTCGAGCACCCAGCCGGGTGACCCGGAGGCCACCTCGAGCGCGAACTCGGCCGAGCTGGCGCCGCTGACCTGCACGCCGCTGCTGACGGCTGCGCCGGTCGTCAACTGCGGCGCGATCACCACCGACCAGATCTCCACGGCCACCAGCCTCCAGTCGTCGCTGGCGACCCAGATGCAGGCGGCACTGGCAAGCCTCACCATCACCGCCAACGTCGCCCAGCAGCAGGTCATCATCGCCTCGCAGGCGAACGCGTTCAGCAGCCTGTTCGGAACGCAGATCGTCGCGCCGCTCATCCCCGACGGCTTCTTCACGACCACCGTGCCGTTGGCGGTCAGCACGCTTGCGCCGAACTTCGCGCTTCAGGCGACCGTGTTCGGGCTCGTGCCCGGCGTCTTCGCGACCACGACGCCTGCTCTGACCACGGGCACGACGCTCACCCCGTTCCTCAACACGACCACGAACCAGACGTTCGCGGCGTTCAACGCCGCCACGCTGAGCACGGCCAACACCGCCACGGTCAACACCGGCTCGATCAACGCCGCCACGGCGCCCCTCACATTCTTCTTCTCGACGCCGATCGCCACGACGGTGCCGCTCACGTGCGCGGCGACGGTTCCGCTCGGGTGTCTCTGAGAACGGCTTGATGAATACCGGACGCCCGTGCCGCGGCTCCTTCGGGCCACGGCGCGGGCGTGCGGTCACCCGCCGAGGAGCCACCCCCACCGGTCGCGCAGCCAGTCGCCGGCCAGCATCCACTCGATGATCGCCAGGCACAGGAAGGGGCCGAAGGGCATCCGCGCCGCCAGCACGCCTTCCTCGGGGGCCGTGGCGAGCGGGTCCTCGTCGAGGAGCTTTCGGGCCTCCTCGTCGCCCTCGGCGGCGGCACGCTGGAGCTCCTCGCGGTCGTTGCGCACGCTCTCGGGCTCCTCGATCTTGCCGCGCGCCAGCAGCAGCACGCCGGCGGCGAGCGTCGCCTGCAGCGCCCCCGCGAAGATCGCGAAGACGACCCCCGGCCAGCCGAACCATGCGCCGGCGAGCATCGTCAGCTTCGCGTCGCCGAGGCCCATGCCCGCGCGACCGCGCAGCGCCTTGTAGCCGACGACGAACGGCAGCCACACGCCGAGAAAGCCGACCGCCGCGCCGAGCAGGGCGTCCACCCACCCGAGCCCGCGCAGCGCGGGTGTCAGCAAGCCGAAGACCGTGCCGCCGATCGTGATCGAGTCGGGTAGGTACATGTGCTCGGCGTCGATGAACGCGGCGGCCACGAGCGCCATCGCAAGCGCGAGGTCGGAGAGGAAGATGGAGCCGGCGTCGAGCAGAGACGTGCTGCCCGGGAGCGCGCGGATGACGGCCTCGTAAACGGCGAGCGCGAGCAGCCCGCTGAGGAGCTCGACGACGACGTAGCGTGGTGAGATGCGCGCGCCGCAGCAGCGCGCGCGCCCGCGCAGCACGAGCCACGACAGGATCGGGACGTTGTCGTACGCGGCCACGGGCGCGCCACAGGCCGGGCAGTGCGAGCCCGGCCGGACGACGCTCATCTCGCGAGGCACGCGGTAGACGACCACGTTCACGAAGCTCCCCCAGAGCGCGCCCCACGCGAACGCGAACGCACGCAGCAGCGCCGGAGGAAGGTTGAGCTCCGAGATGGTCATGGACCTCCCCACTCATAACCCATAACGTCGCCCTGCCCTTGCTCCTCGCCATCAACCCCGAGCATCCGGAGCCTCGAAAGATCCGCCGTGCCGTCGAGGTGCTGGCCGGCGGCGGCGTCATCGCGTATCCGACCGATACGGTCTATGGCCTGGGCTGCGACCTGACCAACAAGCACGCCGTCGAGCGCCTGTACGCGATCAAGGGGATGGACCGCTCGCAGCCGCTCGCCTTCGTCTGCCCGGACCTGTCGGACATCGCGCGCTACGCCATCGTCGACAACCAGGTGTACCGAGTCCTGCGCCGGTTCCTGCCGGGGCCCTACACGTTCATCCTCGAGGCGACGCGCGAGGTGCCCAAGCTGGTGCAGATGCGCCGCAAAACGGTCGGCATCCGCGTTCCGGCGTCGGAGGCCGTCCGGGCGCTCGCTCGCGAGCTCGGGCGCCCGATCATCTCGACCACGGCCGCTCGCCCCGGCGAGGAGCCTCACGTCGATCCGCACGAGATCGACGCGGCGTTCCGCGGACTGGCGCTGGTGCTCGACGGTGGCGCGGGCGGCGTGGTGCCGACCACAGTCATCGACCTCACCCGCTCGCCGCCCGAGGTGGTGCGCGAGGGTGCGGGCCCCGTCGACGAGTTCCGCTAGCCCTTATGGCCGCAGGCGACCGTGCCGTCCAGAGGGACGAGAGCATGGCCACCTCGTCTCCCGAGACGTCCGCCTCGATCCGGCCCCGCATCCTGCTCGTCGACGACGACGAGGCCCTGCTGCGGTCGTACGCGCGCACGCTCGCCACCGACGGCTACCACATCGACACGCACGTCGACGGCGAGGCCGCCGTCGCCGCCGTCCGCTCCGGCTCCTACGACGCCGTGTTGAGCGACATCGACATGCCGCGCCTCGGCGGACTCGCGCTGCTCGAGCGGATCCGCGCGCACGACCTGGACCTGCCCGTGGTGCTCATCACGGGCAATCCGACGCTGGAGACCGCGATGGCGGCCGTCGAGCACGGCGCGCTGCGGTACGTGCCGAAGCCCGTCGAGTCCACGCGCCTGCGCGCGATCACCGCGGAGGCCGTCCGCATGCACCGCCTGGCCCGCGCCAAGCGCGTCGCGCTCGATCTCGCCGGCGATGACCAGCGGCTCGTCGGCGATCGTGCCGGCCTGCTGGCCAGCTTCGGCCGCGCGCTCGACACGCTCTGGGTCGCGTACCAGCCGATCGTGTCCTGGTCGCGCCGCGAGATCTACGGCTACGAAGCGCTGCTCCGCTCGCGCGAGCCGTCGCTGCCGCACCCGGGGGCGATCATCGATGCGGCCGAGCGGCTCGACCGCCTGCACGAACTCGGACGCGCGATTCGCGCGCGCGCGGTCGATCCGGCGGCGCGAATGCCCGGCGGCGCGGCGCTTTTCGTGAACCTGCACACCCACGACCTGCTCGACGACGAGCTGTTCGATGCCGGCGGCCCGCTGGCGGCGATGGCCGGCCGGGTGGTGCTCGAGATCACCGAGCGCGCCAGCCTGCACGCCGTTCGCGACGTGCACGCGCGCGTCGGCCGGCTGCGCGCGATGGGCTTCCGCGTCGCCATCGACGACCTCGGCGCCGGATACGCGGGGCTCACCAGCTTCGCGCAGCTCGAACCGGAGGTGGTCAAGCTCGACATGTCGCTCGTGCGCGACGTGCACGCGCACCCGAGGAAGCTCACGCTCGTGCGGACGATGATCTCGATGTGCCGCGAGCTCGGGATGGTGGTCGTGGCCGAAGGCATCGAGACGCCCGAGGAGCGCGATGCGATCGCGCACGCCGGGTGCGATCTGATGCAGGGCTACCTGTTCGCCAAGCCCGGCGCCGCGTTCCCGGCGCCGGTCATGTGAGGGCGGCGAGGTCTCAGGTCACGTGCCCTTGGGGCCGTCGGCCGGCCTGCGGCCGGACCTCAGGTCCCGAGCGTGAGCGAGTCGCGATCGAAGCGGCCGGTCTCGTCCATCGGGTCCTCGGTGGCCCCGCCCTCGCCCGCGTGCTCGTCGCGAAAGAACTCGAGCAGCTCGTCGCGGCGGGCCTGGGCGTCGGCGCGACCCATCTCGATGAGGCGGCGGCAGAACGGACCGTCGAAGAGCAGATAGCTCGCCAGGTCCGCCTCGCTCTGGACGCCGAGGTCGAGCAGGTTGAACAGGCGCCGCGTCAGGATCGGATCGCCGCGGAGCCGGCCGCGCTTCAGGTGGTCGTTGGCCAGCTTGCCGATGTCCTCGCTCGGGCGCACGCGCATGCAGTGCACGAAGCGGTAGTCCTGCGCGCCGCGCTGGCGGGCTTGCGCGCTGACCGCCTCGGTGAAGCCGCCGCCGTAGGCGCGCGTGCCGTCGACGAGCACGTTGTTGATGCGCGTGAGCAGCTCGATGTCGACGTCCACGTGATCGAGCAGGAACGCGTTGAGGACCTTGCCGAGCAGGAACGCCGCGCCCGGCGCGCGCGCCGGCTCGTGGTGGCCGGCCTCACGCACGACGCGGCCCTCGATCTCTCGCGAGCTGCCGATCGCGAAGATGTGCGTGGCGCCGAGGCGCAGCGCCGGCGCGATCGGCGTGTTCTGGCGAAGGCCGCCGTCGAGGTACAGCTCGTCGTCGACGCGCACGGGCGGGAACAGCAGCGGGATGGCGGCGCTGGCCAGCGCGTGGTGCGGCCCGATGCGGTCCGCCCGGAACAGCGTGCGCGGCGGCGCCGTCGTCGGGATCGTGAGGTTGGGGGCCGTCTGCATGAAGACGACCGTGCGCCCCGTGGACACCTCGGTGCACGAGACGGTGAGCGCCCGCAGCAGCTGCTTGCGCAAGCACCGGGACACCGCGCGCCAGCTGATCTCGCGCTGCACGAGGTCGGCCATGGGCTTCACGTCGAAGACGCCGTACCCCTCGCCGCCGCCGAGCAGCACGCGCGGCAGCGTGACGACCTGGCGCACGCCGAAGCCGAGCACGCGCGTCAGCTCGAGCTCGCTCCACAGCTCGACCAACCGGCGCAGGCCGAGCACCGGGTCCGCCAGGTGCGCGGCGAGGTAGCACGCGTTGATCGCGCCTACGCTCGTCCCGCAGAGGATCTCCACCTTCGGCGGGGCACCGAGGATGCGCGTCAGATCGTCGAAGATGTACCAGAGGACGCCGACCTCGTACGCGCCGCGTGCGCCGCCCCCCGACAGGATCATGGCGACGCGGCGCTTGGCCGGCCTGGTGGACGTGAGGGTTGTCATGCGGTGTGAGGGGCTCCTGGTCGGGCGGCGGGGGGTGGCGCCGGCGTGGTCTCGAACAGCGCGGCATTCATCGGCCGCTGCGGGAACAGCTTGCGAAGCCGTGGGTCGCGGATGGTGCGCTCGAGGGCGTTGGCGAAGTCGACGGCGCGCTGGCGCGCGTGCGCCGCCTGCGGCGAGCCGGCACGCTTCAGCGCGTCGGCGCAGAGGGCTCGGATCTCCAGGCCATACTCGCACCCCTGCAGGTGCTCGACGGCGCCGAGCGCCGTCGTCGCAACCAGCGTCGCGGAGTGCATCTCGCCGAGGTCCACGCGCGCGGCAGCCTCGATGGCCATGGCATAGAAGTGGAACGCCACGAGGGCCATCTTCTCGGCCGCGTGCCGCGCCGCCAGGGCGTGCTCGATCGCCTGCGCGGGCTCGCGTCGCGCTCGCGCGTAGAGGGAGCGCACCAGCTGCTCGTGCGCCTTGTCGTACGCGTTCTCGGTGGCGGCGTTGAGCGCCCCCGCGTCGCGCAGGTAGCCCTCGGCCGCGTCGAGCTCGCCGAGCTCGATCGTGACCAGCGCGCACACGAGCAGCGTGTCCGTCCAGCCGTCCTGGTCGCCGTAGCGGTCGTGGGCCTCGCGCGCGCGCTTCATGTACGCGTGCGCCCGCGGCACGTCGCCGAGCCGGAAGTAGGCGTGACCGATGTTGGTGAGCGTCTTGGCGATTTGGAACCGGCCGCCGATCGACAGGTCGATCTGGATGGACTCGAGCGCCAGCGCGATCGCGTCCTCGTAGCGCCCCTGCACGAACATCGCGTACGCGAGGGCGTTCTTCACGCGCGCCTCGACGCGGCGCGCGCCGCACTTCCTGAAGATGGCGATGGCGTCCACGTACGCGTCGACCGCCTCGCGTACGCGCCCCACGCGTCGCAGCAGGATCCCGCGCGAGCGCAGGACCTCGCCCTGGAGTCGCGGGGGCACCTTGCCGCCGATGGCCGGATCGAACGCCGCGAGCGCGCGGTCGCACGCGGCCAGCGCGCCCTGCACGTCGCCGAGCTCACGCAGGAAGTCGCTCACCAGCGCCTCGGCCTCGACCTCGAGCGCCGGGATCGACGCCCCGTGCGCCACCTCCGCCGCGCGCCGGGCAACCTGGCTGCCGCGCGCCAGGTGCCCCTCGTCGAAGTCCCAGCGTGCGCTACGCAGCAGGCCGAGGCAGACCACGCGCGGCGTGCCGACCTGGCGCACGATGCGCCGCAGCGCCTCGAGGTGCCAGATGCGCTCGCGCCGGCGGCCCAGCATCCGGTACGCGCTCTCGAGCGCCTCGTGCCCGAGGACGCGCCGCCTGTCCTCCGGGCCCAGGTACGACAGCGCGCGCTGGTAATAGCGGATGGCGAGCTGCGTCTGGTGGCTCGTGCGCGCCGCGTTCGCGGCCTCGAAGTAGAAGTCCGCGGCGCGGTCGTAGCTCTCGCCGCGCGCCAGGTGCCGCGCCACGATCGCCGCCGAAACGCCGCGCCCGAGCGAGGTGCCGGCCAGGTGCTCGCCCAGGGTCCGGTGCATGCGCACGCGGTCCTCCGGGTCGAGTGCCACGTAGGCGACGTCGCGCGTGAGCGGGTGGCGGAAGTCGACCAGCTCGCCGCGCCGATCGCACAGGCCGCGCGCGCAGAGGCGCACGACCGCTTCGTCCTCGGCCGCGCCCGTCAGCTTGAGAACGTCCGCCAGCGGCAGCGGTCCGCCCGCGATCGCCAGCCAGTCGACCACCGCGTGCTCCTCGGGCGGAAGCTCGCGGATGCGGTCCCCGAGCAGCTGCTCGAGCGTCGAGGGCAGCGCGCGAAAGCCGGCGTCCGCGCGCTCGGTGCGCACGAGCACGGCCGTGCGATCGCCGCCTTCGCTCTCGTTCTCGCGGATCTCCAGCGCGCCGCGCTCGAGCAGCGCGTCGATCATCTCGAGCAGGAAGAACGGGTTTCCGGCCACCTTCGGCAGCAGGTCCGTACACACCTGGCGCGCGCCGTCGCGCACGCCCAGGCGCGTCTCGACGAGGCGCACCTGCTCCTCGGGCGTGAGGCCGCGCAGCTCGGTGCGCATCACCCCCTCGAGCACGTGGAGCACCCGGTCGTCGGGACGCGTGACGAGGAGCACGAAGATGGGCAGCGGATCGCTGGCGTGCACGATCTCGCTCAGGACGTCGAGGCTCGCCTTGTCGCCCCACTGAACGCCCTCGACGACGAGCACGAGCGGTTGCGCGAGCGCGACCGCCGCCATCAGGTTCCGAACGCCGGCCAGGATGTTCTTCTTGCGCGTGTGCGCGTCCTCGTCACCGCCGCTCATCTGGCGGTTGGTCGCCAGCTCGGCGAGGCGCGCCACCATCGGGCTCGAGGCGTCGCCCGCCGCGGCACCGCCTCCGGCGCGTGCGATGAGCGCGACCACCTCCTCGAACGGCTCCTCGCCCGTCGTCCCCACCGCCGCGCGCACCAGCTCGGCGATCGCCGAGTAGGGCACCTCCATCTGCACCGGCGAGCACTCGACGTGCACGAGCCGCGCGTTGGGCGGAAGCTCGCCGAGGAACGTCGCCACGAGCGCCGTCTTGCCGATCCCCATCTCGCCCATCACGGCGCGGCAGACGAGCTGCCCGACGCCGCCGCCACCGCTCACGGCGGCGTGGAAGGCGGCGTGCAGATCCGCCTTCTCGGCGTCGCGGCCGACCAGGTCGCTCGCCACGCCCTGCACGTCGGCGAGCCGCTCCTCGCGCGAGAGGCTGCGCTCGAGCGCGTAGATGCGCATCGTGGGCGGCACGTCGACGCCGGCCGTAGGATCGAGCTGCAGCGTCGGCGCGTCGCCCCAGCGGAAGTCGCGACGCACCAGGCGGTAGACGCCCCCGGCTACCCACGTGCGCGACGTCGGCGTGGCGCGGCCGAGGACGTCGGCCAGGTAGGTCGTCGGGTCGTGCAGCGCGTAGCGCACCAGGTGCCCCTGCGGGTCGCGCGTCCCGCTGGCGATGCCCCGGACGATGCCGATCGACGCGGCGACGGGCGCGGGCAGGTCCTCCTTGAACCCGGCGATCGTCTCGTGGATGTCGAGCGCGACCTGGGCGGCCTCGCTGGCGGCGCGCGACGGGTTGGCCGTCAGCCCGGCGATGGCGCGTGCGTCGGTGTCGCTGGCCCACACCCAGCGCATGCCGCGCTTGAAGGCAAGGTCGTCGAGGATCGAGCGCAGCTGGTCGAGCGTCCGGCTCGGGCGCACGATGGCGTCGAGGCCGTGAAGGTGCATCGACACGACCGCCACGTGGCGCACCTCGCGCGGTCCGTCCGCCGAGGGGGCCCGCCGCGGCACCGGCGTCTGGGCCGACGCCGAGGCCGCCCGGCCGTCGTCGGTCCCGTGCGTGCCCTCGACCGAGACGTTCGAGCGCGACTCCGGCAGGCTGCGCGCGAGCGGCACGGCCGCCTGCGTGCGCGCGTCCTCCGAGCGCCCCCGCGACTCGAGCGACGAGGGCGGCTCGCTCTCGGGGCCCCGCGCGTCGCGCGACACGAGCTGCCCGATCGCCGCCTCGAGCGACGACGCGTCGATGAGCTCCCCCTGCTTGACGATGGCGCGCCCGACGGCGGCCGCCAGCTCGCGCCCGGTGCCGTACCGTTCGTCGCGCGCCGGGGCGAGCGCGCGCAGCACGATCTGCTCGAGCTCGGGCGGGACGTCCTTGGCGTACATCGTCGGCGGCTCGACGATCCCCGAGCGCACGATGTCGAGCAGCGCCTCGCCCCCGAGGCCACCGTGGATGGGGCGCCCGGCGAGGATCTCCCAGAGAATGACGCCGAGCGCGTACAGATCGCTGCGTCGGTCGACGCTCTCGCCGCGCGCCTGCTCGGGCGACATGTACCCGAATTTGCCCTTGAGGACGCCCTGCTCCTCCGCGAACAGCCGGGCGCTCGCGATGCCGAAGTCGGCGATCTTCACCGCCCCCTCGAACGACAGCAGGATGTTCTGTGGGCTGACGTCGCGGTGGACGATCTCGAGCGGCTGCCCCGCCTCGTCCTTCTTCTCGTGCGCGTAGTGCAGCCCCTTGGCGGCCTCCGCGATGATCCACGCGCCCAGCCAGGGCGCGATGTGCGTCCCCTTGGCGCGCGCGACGCTCATCAGCCGACCAAGGTCGCACCCCTCGACGTACTCCATCGCGAGCAGCAGCCCCTCGTCGCCGAAGTCCTGGAACTCGTAGACCTGCACGACGTTGGGGTGGTTCAGGCGCGTCGCGAGGTGCGCCTCCTCGATGAACATCGACCGGAAGCGCCGCGAGCTGCCGTGCGTCGGCAGGATCCGCTTGAGGACGAGGATCTTGTAGGTCCCCTCCGCGCCGCGCTTCTTGGCCAGGAACACCTCGGCCATGCCGCCGGCGCCGAGGCGCCGCACGATCTCGAACTGGGCGATCTCCTTCGGCGGCGGCGTGGCGGACGACTTCGGCATAGGGTGCGGCGCGCCCAGTCTACATCGGCTAACCTCGATTTCCCCCGCCGCTCCTCATGGCCGACCCGACTGCGAACCGACCCGCGCCCACCGCGAGCGGAACGCTCGCGAAGACGCCATGGGTGCACCTTCTGCTCTATGCGCTCGACAAGGCTCTGCAGGGGACGATGGAGCTCGAGGCGCCCGGCGGCCGACGAGCGACCGTGTTCTTCGCCGGCGGGCGCCCCGCGAAGGCGCGCGCGAGCGCAGCTGCAGGTTCGTCCATCGGGGCCCCGGCCCCAATGGGAGGTTCGTCCGATTTGGCGCACCTCGGACGCGTGCTGGTCGAGGTCGGCACGTGGCCGGGCGAGGCGACGTACGCCTACTACGACGGCTTCGACGCCCTGCACGACTCGGGCGGCGACGCCGCGCGCGCCATCGACCCGTGGCCGCTCTTGTGGGGCATCCTCCGCGAGCAACCTCCCCGGGCGCACGTCGACGCGGCGCTGGCGCGCATCGGCGGGTCGGCGCTCCGTCTGGCGAGAGGGGGCGACCTCGCGCGCCTCGCGCTCCCTGCCCAGGAGACGCGCGCGCTCGAGCTGCTGCGGGCGCGCCCCGTACGCGTGGCGGATCTCGCGGCCGGCGCGGGGCTCGGCGAGCCCGCCGCCCGGCTGCTCGCCTACCTGCTGCTCGTGACCAGGCAGGTCGAGGTCCTGCCCGCGAGCGCCGCGCCCGGGCCGTCGGCCGGCCGCTCGTCGCCGGTCCCCGCCAAGGCTGCGCCGCTCCCCGCGGGGGGTGCGGCGCTGCCCGAGCCTCCCGCCTCGCTGGCCCCGGAGCTCGCCGAACGATGGCGCGAGATCACCGCGCGCGCGGCGACGATCGACCGGGCCGACTACTTCGGCATGCTCGACGTCGCGCGCGACGCGACGCGCGACGACGTGGAGGCGGCCTTCCTCGCGATGGCCAAGCGCTGGCACCCCGATCGCCTGCCGCCGGAGCTCGCGCCCGTGCGCGACGCCTGCTCGCGCGTCTTCGGCCGCATGAGCGAGGCGCGCTCCACGCTGACCGACGACGAGCAGCGCGCGCGCTACATGCGCCTGCTCCACGAGGGGAGCGGCACGCCGGAGACGCAGGAGACGGTCGCGAAGGTCGTCGAGGCGGCGACCAATTTCCAGAAGGCGGAGGTCTGCTTCAAGCGCAACGACCTCGCGCAGGCCGAGACCTTCTGCCGAAAGGCGCTGGCGCTCGATCCGACGCAGGCCGACTACCACGCGCTGGCGGCGTGGCTCCTGGCCTTGCGGCCGGAGAGCCAGTCGCCCGAGAAGACGACCGAGTGCGTCGCGCTGATGAACAAGGCCCTCGCGCTGAACGAGCGCTGCGAGAAGGCGTACTTCTGGCGGGGCATGCTCCACAAACGGCTGGGCAAGGGGGACCTCGCGCTGCGCGACTTCCAGCGCGCGGCGGACATCAACCCGCGCAACATCGACGCCGCGCGCGAGGTGCGCCTCGGGCAGATGCGCGGGGCGCTGCCGAGCAAGCCGCCGGCGGGCGCGCGCGAGAGCGCTCCGCCGGCGGGCTCCTCGAACGACGCCGGCAAGCCGGGGTTGCTCGGTCGCCTGTTCAAGAAGTGACGGAACGTCAGGGCGGGGGAGGGGCGGCGGACGCGGCGAGCGACGGCGCCGCGTCGCGCTCGACCAGGTACCCGAACTCCGCGCGGAAGCGCTCGGGCGTCGTGCCGGCGGCGGCGGCCAGCTTCGCGAGCTCGCGCGGATCGTCGAAGTCGCCGCGCTTCAGCCGCAGCATGTACGCGTACGCGATCCGATACCGGTCGCTCGCGACGTCGACCATGCGGACGCGCATCCGCCCGGTCTCCGGGTTCATGATCGCCTCGAACGGCACGGGCTTGAACCGGCCCTGCTGCATCGACACGAGCGCGTCGCTCCCCCCCTCGATGACGTACTTGGCCGCGCAGTAGCCGAGGTCGCGCGTGTACTCCATGTCGAACGGGTTGGGATCGGCGCTGCGCACCTCGTAGCCGATGTTCTTCGCGACGATGGTCGGCCTCACGCCGAGCGGCGCGAGCCGCTCGCGGACGCGCGTCTTGCACAGGCCGCCGAAGTCGATCTCGTCGAGCCGGACGTGGCCGTGCTCGTCCCGCTCCACCGTGTCGATGTCGGCCAGGTCCTCGGGCCGTACGACCTCCGCCAGACCCTCGGCGAGCACCACGACGCCGTCGGTGCGCCCGTTGGCCAGGCGCTTGAGCACCGCGCCGGCGAGCGTGTCGACGATCGCCTCGAGCCGCACCGTGCGCCCGCCGAACTCCTCGGGGATGAGCGTCATCGTGGCGCCGGCGGCCTTGCCGATGCCGAGCGCCAGGTGGCCGGCCTTGCGCCCCATGGCGACGACGAAGTACCAGCGCCCGGTCGTCTTCGCGTCGACCATCAGGTTGTGCACGATGCTCACGCCGACGGCGCGCGCGGTCTGGTAGCCGAAGGTCCAGACGTCGTGCGGCAGGTCGAGATCGTTGTCGATCGTCTTCGGCACGTGCACGACGCGCAGCTGTCCGCCGGAGGCCTGCGAGAGGCGGTAGGCGCTGAACGCCGTGTCGTCGCCGCCGATGCTCACGAGCATGCCGACGCCGAGCCGCTGCAGCGCCTCGAGCACGTTGCGCATGTGCTCCGGGTCGCGCGTCGGGTTCGCGCGCGAGGTGCCTATGCACGAGCCGCCCCGGAAGTGGATGCGGCTCGTGTCGCCGATGGTCAGCGGGACGACGTGCTGCGTGTCGCCGCGCATGAGCCAGGAGAACCCCTCCTGGATGCCGAGGACCTCGACGTTGGACAGGCACGCGCGGATGGTCGCGGCGCCGATGACGCTGTTGATGCCCGGAGCGGGGCCGCCGCCGACGACGATGGCGAGCTTGCTGTCGTCCACCACCATGGACGGTCAGCGCCTGCGAGTCGCGCGCCAGCGCCAGGCCATCAGCGCGAGCATCGCCGCCGTGAACGCGGCCGTCACGCCGACCAGGAGCTTTCCGCGGCGCGCGCGCCGGTCGCGGCGCGGGCTCGCCGGAAGCTCGAGCGCGAGGGCGCGTCGCTCGCCGGTCAGCACGGCCTCCCTCGTCGCGCTGCCCGCGGTGATGCGCGCGATCTCGCGGTGGCCGGGCCCGAGGGCGCTCAGGTAGTAGAGCGTCACCGCGAGCTCGCGCGTGTCGGCGGCCGGCGCCGGGCACGCGTAGGTCGCCTCCATCGCCAGGCCGTCGACGGCGTACGTCCCCGCGTCGCGGAAGGTCGGCGCGCAGCGGGCGCCGTCGGCCGTGACGTCGACCCCGTCCAGCAGGAACGCGCGCATGTCCTCCGGCGTCGCCGGCAGCCCAGGCTCGGCGGCCGCGAACACGAAGCGCGCGTCGACGAGGCCGTCGGCGCCGAGCTCGAAGTCGGCCGTCGAAAGGCCGGGGGTGTGCGCGGCCGCGAGCCGTGGCACAAAGAGCACCGCCATGACCGCCCCCCAGAGCACCCATCCGATGCCCAGGCGAGCCGCGGGCGCGCCCCCCGCGCTGGCGCTCGGCGCCATGAACTTCGGCAAGCGCACGCCCGAGGACGAGAGCGAGCGCATCGTCCGGCGCGCGCTCGAGCGGGGCATCCGCGTCTTCGACACGGCCAACGTGTACAACGGCGGCGAGTCCGAGCGCATCCTCGGCCGCGCGCTCGGGCGCGACCGCGATCGGGTCGTCGTCGCGAGCAAGGTCGGCCTCGACCGCGTCGGCGGCAAGCCGGAGGGGCTCTCGCCGCTGACGATCGAGCGCGCCATCGCCGGCACGCTCCAGCGGCTCGGCACCGACCGGGTCGACGTCTACTACCTGCACGCGCCCGACCACGAGACGCCCATCGAGCGCACGCTGGCCGCGATGAAGGCGCTCGTGGACTCGGGGCGCGTGCGCGCGTGGGGCGTCTCCAACTACGCCGCCTGGCAGATCCTCGAGATGGACCACCTGGCCGACGGCCTCGGGCTCGCCCGGCCCGTGGTCGCGCAGATGCTCTGCAACGTGCTGCACCGCGAGCTCGAGGTCGAGTACTTCGCGTTCGCGCGGCGCTACCCGGTGCACACGACGGTCTACAACCCGCTCGCCGGCGGCCTGCTCACGGGCAAGCACCGCTACGAGGAGGCGCCGGCGAAGGGCTCGCGCTTCGACGACAACGCGATGTACCGGCGGCGCTACTGGACGCGCGCGATGTTCGAGCGCGTCGAGCGGCTCCGCGAGATCGCGCAGCGCGAGGGGATCGGCCTCGTGCAGCTCGCGTACGCCTGGGTCGCCTCGCGGCCCGACGTCGACTCGATCCTGGTCGGCCCGGCGTCGGTCGAGCAGCTCGACCAGGCGATCGACGCCGTCGGCCTGCGCCTCTCCGGGGACGCGCTGGCCCGCATCGACGAGCTGTCGCGCGAGTGGCGCGGCACCGACACGCACTACGTCCGCTAGATGGACGGGATGGTCGACGTCGACGCCGCCGTCGCGCACTGGCGCGAGCACGGCTGGGCCAGGCTGGGCCTCCTCGCGGACGACGAGACGCTCGCCGCCCTGCGCGCGCGCGCGGACGATCTGATGCTCGGCCGCGTCGTGCACGAGGGGCTCTTCTTCCAGCACGACTCGCCGACCGGTCGCTACGAGGACCTCGACTTCGGCCGCGGCTGGATCGGCCCCAGCCTGGGCTACCGCAAGCTCGAGAAGCTCGAGCGCGATCCCGTCTTCCGCGCCTGGATCGAGAACCGTGCCTTCGAGCGCGTCGTGCGCGCGGTGGTCGGGGCGGAGGTGGCGATCTACCGCGCCGCGCTCTTCGCGAAGCGGCCGCGCGGCGGCACCGAGCTGCCCTGGCACCAGGACGGCGGCAGCTTCTGGGGGCTCGACCGCGATCCCGAGCTGCAGATCTGGACGGCGCTCGACGACGCGCCGATGGGGTCGGGCTGCCTCGAGGTCGTCGACGGCAGCCACGCCGCCGGGCTCGCGACGCCGCTCGGCGGCACCATTCCTTCCGAGGTCATCGCCCGCGCGCGGGCCGACGAGCGCAAGCTGGCCCTTCCAGCGCGCGCGGGAGAGGTGATGCTCATCCACAACCACCTCTGGCACCGCTCGGGCACGAACGCGACCGATCGCCCGCGCCGCGGCTTCACCGTGGCGTTCATGCCCGCCTCGACGCGATGCGTCCGCAAGAGGCGTCCCCCTCGCCATTTCGTGCGCGTGTTCGAGCGTCGTTCACCTGTCATTTCGCGCGGATAGCGCCGCGCATTCGTGGGATCGACGTCGATTTCGGCGGGATCACCTCCCGCTTCGGCGGGATCGACTCCCATCTCGGCGGGATCACCGATTGGTTCAATCGGAGCACCTCTCGCTTTGGCGGGATCGCTTTCGCATTCGGCGGGAGAACCTCCCGCTTTGACGGGATCGACGTCCCTTTCCGCGGGATCACCGCCTCATTCGATGGCATCGCCTCCCGCCTCGATCGGATCGTCTCCCACGTCGGCGGGAGAACCGCTCGATTCGGCGGGAGGGTTCCCCGTCTCGAGGGGATCACCTCCCATTTCGATCGGAGAGCCTCCCCCATCGATCGCATCACCGCGAATCGTGACGGGCGGTCGTCCCGCGAATGTCTCACGCCCTCCCGCCGAAGTGGCACGGCGTCTCGCCGAGGTGAAGCGACGTCCCGCCGAGTTGAAACGGCGTGCCGGCGACGTGAAACGCCGTGCCTGCAAAGCCGGACGACGTGCCGCTGACTTCACCCGCTCGGCGATCGGCAGGCTCGAGTCGCCCACGCCTGTCTTCATGCCCGCCCTCGAGCGGAGCGGCACGGCCCTCGCTCCGGGAAGACCGGCGATCTCCGACTTGAACGAAGTCGGCACCCGGTGAAGGCTTGGCTCTGCTGCGGCAAGGCGCTCGCAAGAAAGAACCGCTCTTCGTCGAACGTAGAAGTCGCGTGATCTCGGGGCTCGTCAGGCGTTCGTGAACCGTTCAGGAGCGCGGACGCAGGTGGTGTCCCCGCCCTCGAGAGATGGTTAGGACTCCTAACTATTTGGCGGTCCGCGTGAGCGGCCCCCCTGGTCGGCGATGGCAGTCTGCTCCAGTCGAGCCGGCCCCGTGGAGACCCGCGCGTCGGGTTGCGAGTCGCCGCTCGGCGATCCATCCCGGCCGCCGTAGACTATCTGCGTGAAGCTGCGGCTGAGCATCGTCGAGCCGTGTCCGCAAGAGTGGGACGCGATGGATCCCTCGACGCGCGGCCGCTTCTGCGAGAGCTGCAGCCGCGAAGTGGTGGATGCCACGGCGATGTCCGCCGCCGAAGCGATGGCGCTCGCGGCCGAGGCGGAGGTCGGCCGCGTCTGCGTTCGGGCGCGCAGGCGTCCAAGTGGGGAGCTCCTCTTTCATGGCTCGCCTTGCTCCGGGTCGCACACGGGCATTCTCTCGGCCATGACCGCCGCGTGCCTGCTCGCCGGATGCACGCACGGGCATTCGTCCAGGGAGCGAGTCCGAGAGGCGGCGATCTCTCCGGTCGCCGGCTGCCGCACGCAGGACGATGAGCAATGGGATCGGCGCGGCGACGTCCCGCCGAGCGAGCGGCACGACGGCCCGATTGCGCCTCCAGACCCTTTGAACCTCTGCGATGTCGTGCCGACAGCCCCCCAGTGCCGCCCCCGTCCATCTCGCCTCGCGATGCGTTACGGAGCGGACGAAGGACGTCTTCCGGCGCACCTGCGGGCACGTTGCTGGCACCCGGAGATGGACCCGCTGGCGCCAGTCGAAATGGGAATCTTTGCTGTTCAGCGCATCCCCAAGGACCGTCCTCCGCTCCCTCCGGACTGGCCCGACGGTCCCGACGTGGTCGTCATGGGTGTGGCCGCCGATGGCGTGGACGCGGAGAGCGTCCGGCAGGCCGCCGTTCGGATGCTCGAGCCGCTGGGGCGCTGCTACGCGTCGTTCGTGGCGGGCGGAGCCAAGGATGCCCCGCAAGGACGACTCCTTCTTTCCGCACGCCTTGCGGCCGATGGATCGGTGCTCGAGGCCCGGGCCGAGCAGCCGGAGCAACTGCCCGAGGCGCTCGTCGCCTGCGCGCGAGACACGTTGAAAGGGCAGAGGTTTGCCGCTCCGACGGAGGAACTTCCGTCGGTCCAGATCGACCTCGGGTTCGTGGTTCGCGTGCTGCCGCCCCAAGCGGGACCGGGTCGGGGCGGTACGTCCGGCTGAAAAGCTCGGGCGTGCGAAGCGGTCGGTGAGCGCTCCCCGCCGTAGGCGCCTCCACCGTTCAGGCGCTGGGAAGTATTCGAGCGGCCGGGCCTGGAGTAAACCAGGCGGCCCATGGGCGCCAACTCCGGTCTGTTCGCCACGAAGTCCATCGACCGGCTGCGCGACGAGGGGTCGGCCGAGAACGGGCTCAAGCGCTCGCTCACGGCGCTCGACCTCGTGATGCTCGGCATCGGCGCCATCATCGGCACCGGCATCTTCGTGCTCACCGGGCGGGCGGCGGCGGCCAACGCGGGGCCCGGGGTGGCGCTGTCGTTCACCGTCGCCGGCGTGGCATCGGCGTTCGCGGGCCTCTGCTACGCGGAGATGGCGTCGATGATCCCCATCGCGGGCAGCGCGTACACGTACTCGTACGCGACGATGGGCGAGCTCGTCGCGTGGATCATCGGCTGGGACCTCATCCTCGAGTACCTGGTGGGGGCGGCCACCGTGAGCGTCGGCTGGTCCGGGTACGTGGTCGCGTTCGCGCACGACACGTTCGGCGTCGATCTGCCCAGGGCGTGGGTCAACGCGCCCGTCGTGTGGGACGGCCGGCACTTCCACGCGACCGGCGCCGTCCTCAACGTGCCCGCGGTGCTCGTCGTGCTCGCGGTGACGGCGCTGCTCGTGCGCGGCATCAAGGAGTCGGCGCGCTTCAACACGGCGATCGTCTTCGTCAAGGTCACCGTCGTCCTGCTGTTCATTGCCTTCGCCGCGCGCTTCGTGCAGCCGGCCCACTGGCACCCGTTCGTGCCGCCCAACGAGGGGCCGTTCGGCCGCTTCGGGCTGTCGGGCGTCTTGCAGGGCGCGACGATGGTCTTCTTCGCGTACATCGGCTTCGACGCCGTCTCGACCGCCGCGCAGGAGACGCGCAACCCGCAGCGCGACATGCCGATCGGCATCCTCGGGTCGCTCGCCGTCTGCACGGTGCTCTACATCGCCGTGTCGCTCATCCTGACCGGCGTCGTGTCGTACACGAAGCTCAGCGTGCCGCACCCGATCGCGGTGGGCGTCGAGGCGACCGGGCAGCGGTGGCTCGAGACGGCCGTCGAGGTCGGCGCCATCGCCGGCCTCTCGTCGGTCATGCTCGTCATGCTCCTCGGCCAGCCGCGCATCTTCTTCGCGATGGCCCAGGACGGCCTCTTCCCGCGCGCCGCGGCCAAGGTGCACCCGCGCTTCGGCACGCCGTACATCACGACCATCATCACGGGCCTGGTCTGCGCCGTGGCCGGCGGGCTGCTGCCCATCGACATCCTGGGCGAGCTGACGAGCATCGGGACGCTGTTCGCGTTCGTGCTGGTGAGCCTCGGGGTGATGATCCTGCGCATCCGGCGGCCCAACCTGCCTCGGGCCTTCAAGGCGCCCGGGGGGCCCTACCTCGTGCCCATCCTCGGCGCGCTCACCTCGGGCCTCCTCATGTACACGGCGACGACGGCGACCATCATCCGCCTGTTCGGGTGGATGGCCATTGGCCTCGTCGTCTACTTCGCGTACGGGCGCAAGCACTCCAAGCTGCGCGCCGAGGCCGCGGCCGAGCTGCAGCCGGCACCGGCCAAGTAGAGCCCCGTTGGCCGGGCCCCCGACGGACTTGCGCATCCGCCCGCCAGCCGTCATTCCTACGCTCTCATGCCTTCCCCCGCGCTTCGCGAGCGCATCCGCCGACGCCTGGCCGACGAGACGGGGCGCATCGCCAAGCAGGCCCCGTTCACCGTCGCGCTCTGCTACCCGTCGCCCTACCGCGTCGGGATGAGCTCCCTCGGCTACCAGCGCATCTACCGCGCGCTCATGGAGGCGCCGGGGCTCGCGTGCGAGCGGGCGTTCCTCGACGACGAGTGCGAGGGCGACGGGGGGCGCAAGCCCGAGCACCCGGTCACGTACGAGTCGATGCGGCCCATCGACGAGCTGCCGGTGCTCGCGTTCAGCGTCGCCTACGAGATCGAGATCGGCGGGCTCGCGCGCATGCTGCAGGCGGCGGGCATCCCCCCGCGGCGGCGCGACCGCGACGGGCGCCATCCTCTCGTCGTCGCCGGCGGACCGCTCACCTTCTCGAACCCGCTGCCGATGGCGGGGCTGGTCGACGCGATCGTGGTGGGCGAGGCCGAGTCGCGCGTCGTCGAGGTGATGCGCGCCGTCGAGGGGGCGGCGACGCGGCAGGCGCAGCTCGATGCGCTGGCGGCGATCCCGCACGTGTTCGTCCCCACGCACCACGCCGTGCTTCCGCGCGTCGGCGCGGCGGACGACGCGCTCCTGCCGGCGCACTCGGCGATCCGCACGCCGCACACGGAGCTGTCGGGGATGTTCCTCGTCGAGACCGAGCGCGGCTGCTCGCGCGGGTGCAACTACTGCGTGATGCGCCGCACGACCAACGGCGGAATGCGCATCGTGCCGGCGGAGGTGATCCTCGAGACGATCCCCGAGGACGCCAAGCGCGTGGGGCTGGTCGGCGCGGCGGTGAGCGACCACCCGAAGATCGTCTCCATCGTGAACACGCTGGCCGACCGCGGATGCGAGGTGGGCCTCTCGTCGCTGCGCCCCGACCGGCTGGCGACGAACGAGGACTTCGTGGCCGCGCTGGCGCGCGTCGGCTACCGGACGCTGACGACGGCGATGGACGGCACGAGCGAGCGCGTGCGCGAGTCGCTCGACCGGCGCGCGCGGCCCAAGCACCTGCTTCGCTGCGCCGAGCTGGCGAAGAAGCACGGGATGGACCGGCTCAAGCTCTACTTGATGATCGGCGTGCCCGGCGAGACGGACGCCGACGTCGACGAGTGCGTCGCGTTCACGACGGAGCTGTCGCGCATCGTGCCGCTGGCGCTCGGGATTTCGCCCTTCTGCGCGAAGCGCAACACGCCGCTCGACGGGGCGCCGTACGCGGGGATCGACGTCGTCGATCACCGACTCGACCGGCTGCGGCGCGGCCTGAAGGGGCGCGTCGACGTGCGCGCGACGAGCGCGCGCTGGACGTGGGTCGAGTACGTGCTCGCGCAGGGCGGCGAGGCGGAGGGGCTCGCGGTCGTCGACGCCGTGGACGCGGGCGGATCGTTCCGCGCCTTCGAGCGCGCGTTCTCGGCGCTGCCGCCGAGGGAGCCGCGGCGGGCGCTGCCGGTGGCGGTCGCGTAGACCGTCCGGATTCCTCGGGTTGGAGCCTGCCCGGGCGCCGCGCGTCAGCGGAACGTCGCCATCTGCATCACCCATTCGCAGGCGGCGCTCAACGGCGCGGCCGCCGTGTACGTGCCGGTCGAGGAGACGATTCGGTCCTCGACCATGTCGCCGTCGAGGGTCATCGCCCGAGACGTGAACGAGGGGCCGGCTCCCTGGAACATGTCCGTGCTCATCCCGGCGCCCACGAGCAGCTCGCGCCCGCTGCCGATCGTGGCGGGACCGGTCGCAGCGGGGCCGGCGCCCTTGCCGCTGGCGGCGGCGACCTGGTCGAGCGGCGAGGCCGGATCGAGCCCCGAGTACTCGAGGATCCTCAGGTCGACGACGTTGGCTGCCTGCCCGAACGCCACTGTGACGGCGTTCGTCCCCGCGGCCGCCGCGTGGATGTTCGGCGCGTAGTAGATGGCCTGCGACAGGTCGGGCGCGTACTGCGTCGGACCGACGGCCGGCAGGTACGTGTTGCCGGCGAGGTCCGTGACGGAGGTCACCGTGGAGGTCGTGTCGTTCCATCCCACGACGACGACGTCGAGATCGCCGCCCAGCTGGGCGTGAGCGTACGTCGCCGCGACGCTCGCCGCGGTCCCCGCCGGCGTGGCCACGGCGACCTGCACGAACGCGATGGGCGGAGGCGGTGAGGCGTCCGCGGCGGCATCGTTGCCCGCGTCGGCCAATGGCTGCGGCGCGTCGCGCTCGTCCGCGGCGTCCGTCGCGCCGCCTGCCTCCGCCCTCGCGTCCGGAGCCGCCGCGTCGTCCGTCGCGTCGCCGGCGGCGCTCGGCGATGCGTCGTCGCCCGACGCATCGCTCACCCCCGAATCGGGCGGCCAGCCCGCTCCCCCCGTCCCCGACGTCAACGCGTCGAGCGGATCCATGGCCTCGCAGCCACCCGCGGCCGCGAGCACCAGCACCATGCAAGCCCCCCACGCGCCGCGGGCTTGCCCGTTCACGATCGCTCAGGTTAGCACCAGCGAACCCATCCGCGCTCTCCCACATCCGGCGCGTCGCGGGAGACCGACGAAGTCTCGGCGCCCGCCACGCGCGCTTCACGCGAACACGATCGCCCGCAGCCCGTCGCCCACGTCGACCACGCGCCCGAGCGCCGCGTGGTGCACGCGTTTGGCCCACCGGATCGCCGCGACGAGGTCGTCGCGCCCGACGCGCGCGCTCGCGCGCCCCGCGAGCCGCCCGGCGACGAGCGACGCGAAGGTGCATCCGGTGCCGTGCGTCGCGGGCAAGGGCAGGCGCCTGGCCCGCAGCTCGATCACCTCGCCGCCCAGCGCCAGCACGTCGATCGCGCTCGCGCCGGCCATGTGGCCGCCCTTGATGAGCACCGCGCGCGGCCCCCGGCGCGCCAGCGCCCGCGCCGCGTCGTGCGCCTCGCTCACGGTGCGCACCGGCTCGCCGACGAGCGCCTGCGCCTCGGCGAGGTTCGCCGTCACGAGCGTCGCCCGCGGCAGCAGCTCCGCGCGCACGGCCTCGAGCGCGCGCGCCGCGAGAAGCCGCGCGCGCCCGCGCGTCGGCAGCATCGGCGTGTCGACGACGACCGGCACCTCGCCGTGGCGCGCGAGAAGGCGCGCGACCGCCCGCACGTTGGCCTCGCTTCCGAGCGCCCCCACCTTCACCGCCCGCACGCGCTGGTGCGCGAGCACCTCGCTCGCCTGCAGGGCGACTTCGCGCGCCGGCACCGCGCGCACGGTCCGCAGCCCCGCGCTCGACTGCACCGTGAGCACGGCCGCCGCCGCGCACCCGAACGCACCCGCGGCCCCGAACGCGCGCAGGTCCGCCGCGAGCCCCGCCCCGCCCCCCGGATCGAGCCCCCCGATGGCCAGCGCGCACGCCCGTCGCCCCTCGGTGCCCGCATTCATGTCGGGGGTGATAGCTCGGATTGACATTGCGAAGCGAGCGCTGCTACCCACGAAAGGCAATGCGCGCGCCCCTCGCGGTCGTCGCCGCCTTCCTCGGGCTCGCGCTCGCTCTGGCGTCCACGCCGGCTCGTGCCCAGTGCGTCGACGATGAGCTCAAACAGGAGCTCGTCGGCGGACGGCACTACCGCGGCGTGCAGGAGCGCCTGTTCACCAAGGCGTACCGGCACGAGCTCTCGGCCATGGGCGGCTGGTACGCCGGCGACCTGTACTCGGGCAACTGGCTGGCCGGCGGCGCCTACACCTTCCACTTCAGCGAGGACCTGGCCCTCGAGGGGAGCGTCCAGTTCACGCGCTTCCACAGCGCCGTCACCGATTCGTACGAGCGGCGCTACCCGAGCATCCAGATCCTCGACCGGCCCGACAAGCCGGGTACCCTCTACTTCGGGCACCTGGTCTGGTCGTTCGCGTACGGCAAGCTGCGGTGGATGGGCGACGGCATCAGCCGCTTCGACCTGAACGCCGCCTTCGGCGCCGGCGTGACCGACGACTCGACCTCGCGCGGCGTGACGGCCAGCGCGGGGCTGGGGGCGAAGTTCTTCTTCGGCAAATGGTTCGCCATGCGCCTCGACATGCGCGACCACGTGCTGCGTGAGGTGCTGGTGGGAGACGAGCACCTGGTGAACGACGTGCTGGTCACGCTCGGCGCGAGCGTGTTCATCCCGTTCGGTGGGTGATATCCTGCCCGCGATGCGCACGGCGCGTTGGCTCGCCGGGGGAACCCTCGTTGCCGGGGTGGCGCTCGCCACGCTGGCGCTCGCGCAGCCGCGCGGGCGCGGGCACGCTGCGCCGCCGCGGCCCAAGCCGGCGTCCACGAGCGGCAGCGACAACCCCTACGACGACAAGGGCGAAAAGGGCTCCGCGGCGTCCGCCTCGGGGGCGGGCGCGCCCGACTCCGGCGTCGTTCCCCCGCCGCCGTCGATGACGACCGCCGACGGCGGCAAGCTCTCGCCGCTCAACCCGGCGCCCGACGAGTTCTCCGACGCGGGCATGCCGCCGATGACCATCGACTACGACCGCCTGCTCGCCGACGTGGCGGCGCTGCGGGCGCGCGTGGCGGCCGTCAGCGACACGCTCTTCCACTCGCGCATCGCCGTCTCGCTCCACACGAGCGGCGATCACGCGCGCGTCGCCGGGCTGACGGTCTCGCTCGACGACGGCATCGTGTGGACCGCGCCCGCGTCCTTCCGCGCCGACGACGCGACGGTCGTCTACGACCACGCGGTGGCGCCCGGCCACCACGCGCTCACCGTCGACGTCGAGCGCCGCGACGATCGCAACGACACCTTCCGCAGCTCGCAGCGATCGCGCTTCGTCGTGGACGTGCCGGCCGACCAGCGCCTCGGCGTCGAGATCGATCTGTCGGACGACTCGGACATGGGCGACGACTTTCCGAGCGACAAGAAGGGGCAATACGACCTGCGCGTGCGCATGCGGGCCAAGGCGCAGCCCATGCCGAGGTGAGGCGCGATGAAGGCGCTCGTCTGCCACGCCTACGGACCGCTCGACTCGCTCGCGATCGAGGACGTGCCCGACCCGACGCCGGCCGCCGGCCAGGTCGTCGTCGGCGTGCGCGCCTGCGGGGTCAACTTCCCCGACGTGCTCGTCGTGCAGGGCAAGTACCAGTTCAAGCCGACGCCGCCCTTCTCGCCCGGCGGCGAGGTGGCCGGCGTGGTCGAGGCGGTGGGCGCGGGCGTCGAGAACGTGCGGCCGGGCGATCGCGTGGTGGCGATCGCGACCTGGGGCGGGATGGCCGAGAAGCTCGCCGCCGACGCGACGCAGGTGCTGCGCATCCCGGACGGGGTCGACTTCGCCACCGCGGCGTGCCTGCCCACCGCGTACGGCACGACGCTGCACGCGCTCCGCGACCGGGCGCACCTGCGAGAAGGCGAGACGCTGCTCGTGCTCGGCGCCTCCGGGGGCGTCGGGCTCGCGGCCGTGCAGATCGGCAAGCGCATGGGCGCGCGCGTCATCGCGGCGGCGTCGAGCGCCGAGAAGCTCGAGACCTGCAAGCGGCACGGCGCGGACCTGCTCGTCGACTACGCGCGCGAGGACCTGAAGGAGCGCGTCAAGGCGCTGACCGGCGGCGCCGGCGCGGACGTCGTCTACGACCCGGTCGGCGGCCCGTTCACCGAAGCGGCGCTGCGCGCCACGGCGTGGGAGGGACGGCTGCTCGTCCTCGGCTTCGCCGCGGGCGACATCCCGCGCGTGCCGACCAACCTCGTGCTGCTCAAGGGCTGCTCGATCGTCGGCGTCTTCTGGGGCATGGCCATGGTGCGCGATCCGGCGCGCGGGCGTGCGCAGCTCGAGGAGATCCTCGCCTGGGCGAAGGACGGCAGCCTGCGCCCGCACGTGCACGCGAAGGTGCCGCTGGCGCGCGCGCTCGACGCGCTGCGCGAGGTCGAGCAGCGGCGCGTGCGCGGCAAGATCGTCGTCGTCCCGGGAGGCGAGGCGTGAGGCGGCTGGCGGCGATCGCGCTCGTGCTGCCCCTCGTGGCATCCACCGCGTGGGCGCAGCCGCCTGCGGCTCCGACCGCTCCGGCCGCGCCGTCGCCGCCCGCGGCGCCGGCTGCAGCGACCGGGGCCGCTTCCGGCTCGGGCGCGGGCGATCGCCTCTTCGCCGAGGCGCTCCACGCCTACCACGCCGCGCTGCAGGCGCGGCACCTCGGGCAGACCGACCTGCGCAAGGAAGACGTCGCGGCGCGCGTGGCCGAAGGCGAGGCCCTGATGGACGCCGGGCGCGTCGACGAGGCGATCTCTCGCCTCGCCGAGCTCGTCGAGCACCCGCAGTTCGACCTGTATGCCGATTCGGAGGACGGGCGCGCGGCCGTCTTCCGCCTCGGCGACGCGCTGGCCACGGCGGGCATCTTCGAGCCGGCGCGCGGTTACCTGCGGCGCGTCATCGAGGCCAAGGGGGCGTGGGACGGGCCGGCGACGTGGGCGCGGCGGGCGGTGCGGCGCCTGGTCGACATCGCGCTCGAGAGCGAGGAGTACGCGGCGGTCGGCCGCGACCTCGCGTCGGTGCCGCCGACGGCGCCCGAGGAGGTGCGCGGCGAGATCGCGTACATGAACGGCCGCGCGCAGGAGGCGGCGCACGACCCGCAGGCCGCCCTGGCGGCGTACGCGACCGTCACCCAGCGCTGCCGCTTCTGGGCGCAGGCGACGTACCTGTCGGCGCTCATCGACGTCGAGAAGGGCGACTACAAGGACGGCGAGAACCTGCTCTGCAAGGTCGCCGACCCGAAGCGCAGCGCCGCGACGACGCCCGTCTTCGCCGACGAGAAGTTCTTCGCCGTGCGCGACCTGGCGCGCCTGGGGCTGGGGCGCATCGCGCACGAGGAAGGGCGCCACGACGACGCGCGCTACTACTACTACCTGGTCCCGCGCGACTCCGACCGCCTCGCCGAGGCGCTCTACGAGGCGGCCACGACGCGCTACGAGGCCAAGGACTACGACGGCGCGCGCGAGCTGCTCGACGAGCTGGCGGGGCTCGGCGTCCACCACCGCTACGAGGACGAGGCGTGGGTGCTCGACGCCTGGGTCGACCTGGCGCGCTGCCGCTTCGCCGACGCGGACAAGAAGCTCGTCACGTTCCTGCAGCGCTACGAGCCGGTGCGCGACGCCGCGCGCCGGATCGCCCGGAGCGACGTCGACATGCAGCGGCTGCTCGCGGCCGTGCACGACGGGACGGACGCCGCGGGGGCGGAGATCGGCGGCACGAGCCCGGAGGTCATCCGCACGATCGCGGCGCTGGTTCGCGTCGACCCCGTCTACGACCGCGTGCTGCGGCGGCGCGCGGTGCTCGAGCGCGAGGCGTCGGGCCTCGTCTACGCCGTGGGCGCGCTCGGCGACATGCAGCGCGCGCTCGCGACCAACGGCGGCGTGCGCCCGGCGACCGAGCTCTCGTCGGACGACGCGCGCAAGGCGGCCGAGGCGCGCGACGCCGTCGCCGGCGTCGAGCGCCAGGTCGCCGACCTCGAGGCCGCCCGGGCTCCGGCCGATCAGCTGGCGCCGCTCCGCCAGCAGCTGCGCGATCTCGAGGCGCGCCTCGCGAAGGCGGGACCGGCGGGCGTCGCCGGGGGGCCGGCCGAGGCGGCGAGGGGCGCGGACCTGCCCGACCTGCTGCGCGCCGACGTCTCGAAGGCCGCCGAGCTGCAGGGGCGCATCGCCGTCGCCCGCAAGGAGCTCCAGGACGGCGAGACCGCGCTCGCCAGGGACGCCCTCCACCGGCTCGATCTGCGCCTGTCCCGGCTGCTCCGGCGCGCGCGCCTCGGGCGCATCGAGAGCGTCCTCGGACGAAAGCGCGCGCTCGAGGTCGAGGTGGAGGCGATCCGCCTCGGCTACCTGCCGCAGGACGCCGTCGATTCGCTCGATGCGGCGCGCTACCTCGAGGACGACGAGGAGTACTGGCCCTTCGAGGGCGACGACTGGCCCGACGAGTACGTCGGCAGCGAGATCCGATGAGCGCGCGGAGAGGCCTGCTCCCTCGCGTCGGCACGATCGCGCCCCTGGCGGCGTCGATCGTCGCCCTCGCGGCGGCGCCGGCCCGCGCGGGGGCGCCCTCGGCGACGTCGGCGTCGGCCTCGCCGGCGGCCGACATCAAGCCGGCCGCCGAGCGGACGCTGAGCGCCGGCCCCGTGCAGAGGCCGGGACGCGGCGTCGTGCGCGAGGGCGGATCGAGCGGCCAGCCGGCCATCCACGGGCCGAAGATCCCCGAGGCGCTGCGCAAGCAGCTCCAGGCCAAGCTCGAGACGCGCGTCATGTCCGACCTGGCCGAGACCAAGCGCCTGCGCCTCGAGGCCATCGGTCTCCTGCAGAAGTTCATCGCCGAGACGCCGCGCAATGCGCGCGAGATGCCCGAGGCGCTCGTGCGCCTCGCGGAGCTCGACTGGGAGAACGAGCGCGAGAGCTTCGTCGAGCGCTTCGAGCAGTGGGACAAGAAGCCGGTCGACCAGCGCGGGCCGGCGCCGGAGCTCGACTACCACGTCGCGCGCGGGCTGCTCGGGCGCGTGCTGCACGACTACCCCTGGTTCGATCAGTACGATCTGGCGCTCTACGTCGACGGCTTCCTCGCCTACGAGAAGGGCAAGCAGGACGAGGCGCTCGACCGCTTCGAGCGCATCCTGCGCGACTACCCGAACAGCCGCTTCACGCCCGACGCGCACATGGCCAAGGCCGAGGCGCTCTTCAGCGGCCGCTACGACTACGCGGGCGCGCTGGCCGAGTACGAGAAGGTGCTCTCGTACAAGGACAAGATCGACCCGGAGCTGTACGGCCTGGCCCTGTTCAAGAGCGCGTGGTGCTACTGGCGCCTCGGCAACAACGACGAGGCGGCGAAGCGCTTCGTCGGCGTCTTCGAGGCGACCGACGAGGGGGGCGGCGCCAAGGGGGTGAGCGCGGCGCAGCGCCAGCAGCTCGACGAGCTGCAGGAGGAGGCGCTCAAGTACGTCGTCGAGGTCTTCACCGAGAACGACAGCAACACGGCGCAGGACCTGTACGCGTTCCTCACGCGCATCGGCGGCGAGAAGTTCAGCGGCAAGATCGTGCGCCGGCTCGCCGAGCAGTACTACGACGAGGCGCACTACGAGCGGGGCATCGAGGCCTACGAGCTGCTGCTCAAGCTCGAGCCGACCAGCCCCGACGCCGGGCAGTGGGTGCTGCAGATCGCCGCCGGCTACAACGTCCTCGAGGACTGGCCGCACCTGAAGGCCACGTTCGACCGCGCCATCGCCGGGTACACCGCCGGCAGCCCGTGGGCGCGCGCGCAGGGCGACGCCGCGAACGTCACCGCGACGACGGCGGCGATCGAGAAGGCGCTGCGCGAGGACGCCATGTCGCTCCACGCCAAGGCGCAGCGGGACAAGACGAGCCGCGCCGAGTTCGAGGGGGCGGTGAGCCTCTACGAGGTGTACCTCTCCAAGTTCGGGCAGGAGCCCAAGGCCTACGAGGTGCAGTTCTACACGGGAGAAATCGACTTCTTCCGCCTGGAGCGCTACCTCGACGCGGCGACGCACTACCTCGCCGCCGCGCGCGCGATCCCGGCCCGGGAGACGAGCGGCGATCTGGCGACGATGCGCCACGACGCGCTCTACAACGCGCTCGTGGCGCTGTCGCGCGAGATGGATGTCAAGCGCACCGGAGCGCAGGCCGCCGCCGTCGCCGACAAGTACATCGAGGCGCTCGACCTCTACGCGAAGTTCTACCCGAGCGACCCGCAGCTGCCGGCGATGTTCTACCGCCAGGGCAAGTACTACTTCGACAACGCCAACTACGACTCGGCGGTCAAGATCTGGGGCATGCTGCTCGAGAAGTTCCCGAACAGCGAGCAGGCGCGCGACGCGGGCGACAGCATCCTCGAGTCCTTCAACCGCGCGAAGGACTACGAGAACATCGAGACCTGGGCACGGCGCCTCAAGGCGCTGCCGAGCTTCGGCGCGCCCAAGCAGCAGGCGCGGCTCGACGCGCTCATCGTGCAGGCCGTCTTCAAGCAGGGCGAGCAGAAGGCCGCGGCCGGCGACCACGCGGCCGCCGCGGCCGCGTACCTGCGCGCCGCCAAGGAGTTCCCGAAGGACGCGCGCGCCGCGCAGGCGTGCGTCAACGCCGAGCAGGAGGCGAAGCTTGCGGGCGACGCCAAGACGCTGGAGCAGGCGGCGCAGCTGGCGATGGGGCCGGCGTACCGCGACCGTGCGGAGTCGCCCCAGGGCGCGTGGATCGCGACGACGACGCTGCAGGCGATGGGCCTGTTCGGCGAGGCGGCCGACATCGCCGAGCAGATGACGAGCCTCGGCGACCGCGAGCACCCCAACTACGCCAGGTTCGAGCACGAGAAGGACGCCGCCTACAACGCCGTCGTGCTGCGCGAGGCGACCGGCCAGTACGATCGCGCGGTGCTCGACGGCAACAAGTTCCTCGCCGCGTACGCGGGCACGCCGGAGGCCGACGAGGTCGTCTTCCAGATGGGCCGCGCCCACCAGAACGCGGGGCGCGCGAAGGACGCCGCGCAGCTGTACCGGCGGTACCTCGGCCGGGCGAAGAACATCGACCATCGCGCGCAGGGTCTCGTCTTGCTCGCGCAGGCGCAGATCAAGATGGGCGACGAGCGCGGGGCCGCAGCGTCGCTCGAAGAGGCGGTGACGCTCGGCAGGCGCCGCGGTCGGGAGATGAGCGCCGAGGGCAAGTACGCTGCGGCGCACGCGCGCTACATGCAGGGCGAGCGGATCCTCGCGCGCTTCGAGCAGATCCAGATCCAGGGCGACGTCAAGCAGCTCAAGGCGCGCCTCAAGCAGAAGACGGAGCTCCTGAAGCAGTCCGCGAAGGTCTTCCTCGACTGCGTGTCGATGGGCGTCGCCGAGTGGACGACGGCGGCGCTCTACCAGATCGGCCACATGTACGAAGCCTTCGCGAAGGCCCTGCGCGACTCGCCGCCGCCGCCGGAGGTGAAGACCGAGGACCAGAAGGCCGACTACCAGTCGCAGATCGAGGAGTTTGCCGTCCCGATGGAGGAGCGCAGCCTGGACGCGTACGAGAACGGCTGGAAAAAAGCGCTCGAGCTCGGGATCTACAACCAGTGGACGGCGAAGATGCGCGACGCGCTCGGGCGCCTGAACAGCGAGCTGTATCCGCCGTTCAAGGAGACCGGCTTCGAGGTGCGCTCGCAGGGGCCGCTGCCGCTTCCGCCCCTCATCGAGGCGCCGAACCGCGCGGTCGCGCCGGCGACCCCCAAGGGGGCGAAAAAATGAACAGGAAGGCGGGAAGGCGGGAAGGGGTCGGAGGGCTGCTCTTGCATCCTTCCCGCCTTCCCGCCTTCCTGTTCCTCTCCTTGTGTGCCGCGTGCGGCGGCGGCGGCGCGGACGGCGGTCGGCACGCAGCGACGACGGTGTCCCTTCCGCCGGCCAACCCCGTGGCCGTCGGCAAGATGGTGCAAGGCGCGCAGGCTGCGAAGGACGGCCAGCGCGATCGCGCCGTGGCGCTGCTGCGCGACGCGATCCAGATCGACCCCAACCTCTGGGAGGCGCGCTACGATCTCGGCGTCGTGCTCGCCGGCACGGGCGACCTGGCGGGCGCCGAGGAGCAGCTCGCGTCGGCCGCGAAGCTCGCACGCGACGCGCCGCAGGTGGCCGTCGCCCTCGCGGAGGTGCGGCGCCGCCGCGGTGAGCCGAAGCTCGCCGCCGAGGGGCTCGCCGATTTCGTGCAGTCCCACCCCAACGCGGTCGATGCTCGGACCTTCTACGTCGCGACGCTGCGCGAGAGCGGTCAGGTCGACAAGGCGATCGCCGAAGCGCAGGAGGTGCTCGTGCGAAAGCCGGGCGACGCGACCGCGCTGGCCGAGCTCGCGCTCGCGTACCTGACCAAGGGGCACAAGGAGGCGTCGGCGCTGCTGGCGAAGCAGGCGCTCGACTCCAACCCGAACAGCGCCGTCGCCCACCGCGCGATGGGCCTGCTCGATCTGGCCAACGGCGACGACGCCGAGGCGTTCGCCGAGTTCCGCAAGGCGGCCGCCGCCGATCCGCGCGACACGACGTCGCGCTCGAACATGGGGGTCGTGTTGCTGCGCGCCGGGGCCTACCCGAAAGCCGAGGAGCAGTACCGCGAGATCCTCAAGGTGGCGCCCGAGGATCTGGACGCGCAGGTGGGGCTCGCCGCCGCGCTGCGCGGCGAGGCCGACGCGCAGCACGCGCAGAAGCTCGAGGAGGCGCGCGCGCTGCTCGAGAAGGTGCTCGCGGCCGATCCGCACGACACGAGCGCTCTCTTCAACCTGGGGGTGCTCGAGGCCGACTTCCTGAAGAAGCCGACCGACGCCGCGCCGCTGTTCAAGCGGTTCCTGGCGGACGCGCCCGGCGACGACCCGCTGCGGGCGGAGGCCGAGCAGTACATCTCCGCGGCGTCGGCCAACGCGCCGCCGCCCGCCGCTCCTTCCAGCGCGCCGCCCCCCGCGGCGGCGCCCGCGGCGCCCAAGAAGTGACGCCAACGCGCGTGCGGTCGCGCTACACTCTTGCACCATGGCGGTTCGCCCCGAGGTCCGGCAGCCCGCAGCGAGCAGGCGAAGCGGGCGGGCGCTGCTGCTCGCGATCGTGGCCCCGGCGCTCCTCGCGCTCGTCGGGCCGGCCGCGATCGCGCAGACGCACCGGCCCGCGCGCCGGGGCCACGCCCACGCGGCCCCGAAGAAGAGAAAGCCCGTCGCCGACGCCGGCGCGCAGGGCGCGACCTCGCCGGGCGCGCTGCCGGCCGGCCCGTCGGTCGCGCCGAGCGGTGGCGTGACGGCGGGCGACGCGGGCGCCAACGTCCTCGAGGCGAAGACGCTCGACGGGGGCACGCACGTCTTCAAGTTCAGCGAGCTCGACATCGAGGGCCAGCTCAAGAGCCCCCAGCTCGTCTACTTCCTGCGGCGCGTGCGCGCGGAGTTCGCCGCCGGCGACCTCGGGCACCGGACCTTCATGCGCGAGATGTCCGAGACGCGCAAGGAGTCGAGCTTCTGATGGCGGGCGCCGCCGCTTCCGCCGCGTCGCCGCTCGCGCCCATGCTGCGCGTCGCCGCCGCGTGGGGGACCACGATCGTCGGCGTGAAGATGCTGCAGCGCGGTCAGGACTGCCTGCTCGGCGAGGGGCCCGGATCGCTCGCGCCGATGCCCGACGGGCTGGAGGCGTCGCCCGCGCCGCTGCGCGCCGTGGCGGGCGGCTGGGAGCTCGATCCGCGCGGCGCCGTCAGCGGCGTCCTGACGCTCCGCGGCCGCGAGGAGAACCTGCTCGGCATCGCGCGCGCGGGTGTGCCCGTCCCCGTGGTCCCCGGCGACTACGGTCTCGTGCAGTACGGCCTCTTCTCGGTGTTCTTCCAGTACACGAGCGCCGCTCCACCGATGGCCGGCGCGCTGCCCGTCGACCCGCTCGCGGGGCTGTCGCTCTTCTCCAGCCTCGTCTTCCACCTCGGCGTCATCGGCCTGCTCATCATCAACTGGACGCCTCCCGACTACCACCTGCCGCCCGAGCTCGTGCCGGACTTCGCCGAGCAGTTCCACCTGAACCGGCCGCTCGACGACTGGCAACCCGCGCCGGCCAGCGGCCAGGACAAGTCGGCCGGCGGCAAGGGGGTCAAGGATCCCGGCGCGAGGGACACGAAGAAGCAGGGCGGCGGCCGCAAGATCGTCGGCAAGGAGGGCAAGGCGGGTCTGAACGGCCGCGAGGACCACACCGAGCTGCCGGGCGACATCCGGCCCACCACGAACTACGGCGGCTTGAGCGAGGCGCTCGCCGACACGGGCACCGACATCAAGAAGACGCTCAGCGAGATCCAGACGGTCGCCGACGCGCTCGGCGGGCTGCGCTCGACCAACGTCGTGCTGGGCAGCGGGTCGGGCACGGGCCTCAAGGGGGGCGGGTCGGGCGGCGGCGGCACGGGCGCGGGCGTGATGTTCGGCTCGGGGAAGCTCGACACCGGGTGGGGGGCGGGCATGGGCGGAGGCTTCGGCTCCGGAAACGGCGGGCCGGGTGGCCGGGGCAGCGGCGGGTTCGGCCTGGGCGGCTCGGGGGGCGGCAACGGCCGAGGCAACGGAAACGGCAACGGCGGCCCCGGCGAGCACGGCCTCGCCGGCGGCGGGGGCATCGTCGCGCACGGCGGGCTCAATCCGGAGCAGATCCGGCGCGTCGTCATCGCGCACCGGGGCGCGCTGCAGGCCTGCTACGAGATCGAGGCGGAGAAGGACCCGACGCTCAAGGGCGGCGTGACCGTGTCCTGGACGATCGACCCGGGCGGCTCCGTGACGAGCGCCAACCTCGCCGGGACCACCATCCACAACGCGCGCGTCGAAGGGTGCGTGCTGCGCCAGATCCGCACGTGGCACTTCCCGTCGAGCGACGGCGTGTCGCAGGCGACGTTCCCGTTCTCGTTCGGCATCGGACGCTAGCGCGTGCGCCTGGGCTCACGCGGAGCGAAGTCGATCGAGGGTCGCCTGACGACCGACCGACGATGAAATCGTCACGGCGTTTCTGCACGGCGCCTGTGCACGCTGGGAGAGCGCCACGTCGACCTGGGGGGGCGCCTCCGGTATCGAGGGGAGCGCCGCGGCGAATCCGTCGGGCGTCGATGCCAGCGGGCACAGCGCCGATGCGAACGCGCGCAGCGCCGGCGACTCGATGACGTGCACGACGTCGGAGGCCGACGGCGGCCGTGCAAGCGAGGGGCGCGCCGGTACCAGTCCGTAAAGACGCCGTGCTCGATGGGAGCGCGCCTTCGCCGAGCTGCAAAGCGCCCGTGCAATCGCGTACAGCGTCTCGCCCACCTGGGAGAGCGTCTCTCCCGACGAGCAAAGCCGCTCGTCGTCCTTGCATCGCCGCTCCCCGCCTCCGACGTGGTGGCCTGCAAACGGCCGGAGGCGCCGTGCAAGCTCGCACTTCGCCATCGCCGAATCGCACAGCGTCGCCCCCACGAAGGAGCGGCGCTCCCCCTCGAATGACAGACGCTCCCCCTGGTCGCAGCGTCACGATGAAAGGACGACGAGCCGCTTTCCGCGTCTGCACGGCGGCGGTCGAAGTCCGTCGAGGGGCGATGCGCGCCCCAATCGGCGCGTTGGGCCGACGACCGCCTCGTCCCCCGGTCCTCGTTGAAGCGCTGCGCACGCGAAGCGCTCCTCGCCGACAGGTCGGCGCCGACGAGCTGCTCCTTGGCAGTGACCTTTTGATTGCGGGCTTGCCGCGACCCGCTCCCGGAGGCCACCGTAGGCCGGGGGGCCGCTCAGGCCGACCGCGAGATAGTTCGGAGTCCGAACCATTTCTGGACGTTCGGAGACACCACCTGCGTCCGCGTCCCTCCACGCGTCACCCGGCCGGGTGACTGACACCGGTCTGCTCTCGTTCGTACGAGTGTCCGGCCGCGCGGGAGAAAAACGTCTCGCGCGCGCCGATGGCTTGTCAGACCGCGCGGACCTCCGGCGTATCCCCCGGTTGACCGCGAGACCGAGAGCACAGAGGGAGAGATGCCGACCGAACGAAACACCCGGGACAGCGCCCCGAAGGGTCGCTCGATGCGCCGATGCGTCGCCCTCGCTGCGCTCGTCGCCCTCGGCGGGGCGTGCTTCACCGCGCAGCGCGCCTTGCGCGCAGGGCCGACGAGCACGTCACGCGCGGCGGGCGGCGCGAATCCGTCGTGGGCGGAACGGTGGACGCCCGGAACCGAGTACACGTTCGCCTTCTCCTGGTCGGGCGATACGCGCGCGACGATCGCTCCCGGTGGGGGCGCGGGCATCGACGTCGCCGTCGATCTGGCGGGCGACCTCGTGGCGCGCGCGGGCGTGCAGGACGGTCGTACCGTCCTCGAGCTTCGCCTCGAGAACCTCGCGCGCCACGGCATGCGCGCGCTCGGCGTGGACGCCGTCCCGACCGACGAGGCGGCGCGCTCGACGCTCGAGGAGCCTCGGGCCTGGGCCGACCTCGACGCCCGCGGGGCCGTCGCCCGGCTTCGATTCACGCCCGACGCGCCGAGGCCCTTCCGCGAGGCGATGACGAAGCTCGTCGAGCAGATGCACGTGACGCCGTCGGGCGACGCGCGCTCCGATTGGACCGCGCGCGAGCCCGGCCCGAACGGCCGCGCGCTCGCGAGCTACCACGCCGACGGGCTCTCGCTGACCCGCACGCGCACCCGCTACGAGTCGCTGAGCGCCCTGTCCGACAAGGGCTGCACCGGCTGCCAGCAGCAGCTCGTCGACCGCGGCGCGATCACCCTGGACCGGCGCGGCATCGTGGGCTCGATCGACGACGACGAGTCGCTCCGCATCGCGCAGGGTGCCGCCGAGGCGCTCCGGTCCGCGAACCGGTTCTCCCTGCGCCTGGTGCGCGTCGCCCCGTTCCACGGAGGCATCGAAGTCCCCGCGGTCGCGACCGAGGAGCGCACGCCCGGCACGCGCGCGCCCGTCACCGCCGGCGACGAGCAAGCCATCCTGCGCAGCGAGGCGGCGGGCTTCACCGAGGAGCAGCTCGATTACGCGATCGACCTCTTCGCGACCAAGGGCCAGCGCGTGCCGGACAAGACGTGGCTCGTGCACGCCCGCGCCTACCTGCTGCTGCACCCGGAGGCGCTCGAGGCTCTCGGGCGGCGCGTGACCGCGCCGGGCGTCGACCCGCGTGGGCGCAACATGATGATGCAGGTCCTCGCGGTCACGGGCAGCCCGCGCGCGCAGGCGCTCATGACGGCGGCGCTCGACGCGCTCGAGGGCACCGAGTCCGAACGCGACTACGCGCACCTCGTCCAGAAGCTCGGGATCGTCGGGCGCCCCACGGCGGACACGACGGACTACGTGCAGGATGCCTACCGATCCGCGTGCTCGCGCGGAGATCGCCGGATGGCGCTGAGCGACGCCGCGGCCCTCGGCGGCATCGCCTCCAGGCTGGCCAAGGGCGGGGACGACACCGGCGCGCGGAGCATCGTCGTCGAGCTCGAGTCGGACCTGCGCGCCGCGGAGGCACCCGAGGACAAGCGCGGACTCGTCGTGGCGCTGCGCAACGCCGGTGCGGCCGGGGACGACACCGTGCGCGCGCTCGCCTCCGACGAGAGCGCCGACGTGCGCAGCGAGGTGGCGCGCGCGCTCGGCGACGACGACTCGCCGGCCTCCCGCGCGACGCTCGTGTCGCTCGCGTCGTCGGACTCGGAGGTCGTCGTCGCCTCGTCGGCGCTTCAGTCGCTGGGGCGCGACGCGGCGAGCGCCGACGACGTGCGCGCCATCGCCGCAGCGGTGCTGTCCGGGCGCACCTCGCCCGCGCTCGACGGCACGGTCATGGACTTCTTCGCCGGGCACCTCGACTCGCCGGATGCCGGCCGGGTGCTCGCGTTCATTCTCGCGCGGACCAAGGACCCGGCGCTCGCGCGCCGGGTTCGCGCGCTGCTCGAGCAGATGGCCACCTGAACCACCGATCGAAGGGAGCTCGTCGTGAAGAGAGCATGGATGGGAATTTCCTTGGCGCTCGTCGCCGCCGCGGACGTCGCGCACGCGCAGAGCCCGAACCCCACGCAGGCGGCGTGGCAGAACCAGTGGAACCAGACGTCGCAGACGACGCCGTTCCGCGTGCCGCTGGAGATGACGGGCGTCGAGCCGTACCTGCAGCCCGGGCAGCTCGTGACGGCCAAGTACGCGCCCTTCGCGAGCGCGATGACGCTCCCGAAGAACGACGCCGTCGGGGTGCTCCTGCCGATGCTCTCGCGCGCCGTCTCGCTGCAGAACCTCTTCCAGACGGGGCCGGTCACGCCCAACACGGCCTCGCAGCACCCGCAGTGGGAGTCCGACGGGTACGCGGTCAACTCGTGCGACGAGTGGGTCTACAAGAAGTACTACGACTACCGGCGCTTCCAGGACGCGGCGGCGACCTGCGGCGGTGACCCGGACTGCGTCTACGACGTGTGGGTGATGACCTCGACGCCCGGCGAGAACCACGTCATGGCGCCGAAGAGCACGCTCGCGCCGTGGATGATGCCGTACCCCACGTCGACGCTGGACCTGGATGCATTCCAGCCTTCGCAGTCGGGGTCGCAGCAGCAGCCCAAGAACCCCATGCGAGCCCCGAACACCGTCCAGACGTTCCTGCAGGCCCTCGCGCTCGGGATGGAGAACGCGCCGGACTCCACGTCGATGGCCAGCTTCAACGCCGTCTCGCAGTACCTCCAGAGCCCCGCGTTCACCTCGGACCTGACGTACTACCCGATCAGCGGGGCGCGCTCGGCGTGGCACATCCAGATGCACGACCAGCAGCAGAGCTACGGCATGAACTGGCTGGACCGGAAGCTGATCCAGCAGCGCATCGCGAACGTCATGAACCTCGTGGGGGCCTACCAGCTGGCGGACGCGGAGCTCGGCGCGGCGGTGCAGGACTGGGAGAGGGCGGTGGAGCGCGCGTGCGGCGGCCTGGCGACCAATCCGCATCCGTGCACGCCGCAGATGCCCTGCAAGCCGCCGCCTCCGCCGTCGCCCGAGTGTCTCGCGGTGCGCGCGCGGCAGCCCATGCCGACGGCGCGCGACGAGGCGGCCGTCGCGCTGTCGCAGGCGCTCGCCACCGAGTTCCAGTCGTTCGATCGCGTGACCGGCGCCGTCGATCACGGCTGCCTCGGCACGACGCACAACAAGTGCGACTGGTCGCCGTCGATGATCGCGCAGGAGTACCTCACGACGCTCGACTCGCAGGCCGCCGCCGACCTGGCGTACTGCGATCGCATCATCGGCACGGGGTCGGCCGCGAGCCTCGCCGACGTGGTGCCGGATGCGCTGCAGGACGAGGTGTACTTCGGCCGGGCGCTCGCCGACGACGCGCAGACGATCCAGGACGCGAAGGCGGAGCTGAGCTGGTCGCAGACGGCGCCGAACACGGTCCACTACGATCTCTTCGGCGCGCCTTCGTCCTGGAGCGTGGGCGGTTCGGTCGCAGGCGCGAGCTACTCGCAGTCGGCGTTCTGGGAGCTCAAGGGCGAGAAGAGCAACGGACAGCTCTGCCGCGTCTCGGGGCGCGTCGTCGCGTCGGCGAACGCGAGCGGGTCGGTCTTCGGCAACTCGTTCACGATGCTCGATGCCGACCTGCTCCTCGGCGTGGGCGAGCTGGCGGCGAACGCCGCCGACTTCCAGGGCTACGACGCCGAGTCGCACCTGACCATCGGGGGCTACTCCGTCTACGACTTCCCCGAGGAGCAGATCAACGGGAACATGAACCAGCAGATCGCGAACACCAGCTACGACGCGACGCTGCTCGACGTGCCCGGCCAGATCTCTTGGGTCAGCCTCGACATCAAGGTGCAGGTGGATGCCTCGGTGACCGCGAACCTCGTGGCCACCGCTCCGCAGCCCTGCAGCCAGGTGAGCAACACGATGGACAACCAGTACTCGCTCGGCGCCAAGGTGACGCCTAGCGTCTCGGCGGCCGGCGTGGGCACGGCGCTCGTCGGCGCGCTCGGAACCGGCGTGGGCCTGCGGGGCACCATCGACGTGCTCACGGCGTCGCTGCCCGTGAACGTGCAGACCGGCATCGGCCCGGGGGCGGACGACACCCTCGCGCTGAACCTCGACGCAAACGCCTCGCTCGACCTCGACGTGCTCTCGGGCGAGATCGACGTCGCCGAGTGCGTCCTCTACGACTGCGCGACGCAGGAGCTCTACAAATGGAAGGGCATTCCGGCGTTCAGCCAGGTCCTCTGGAACACGAGCTACCAGTTCCCGCTCGTGTCGATGCAGGACGTCTTCCAGTGAGGGAGGCGCCTCCTGACGTGCTTCGGCAGATTCCTTCCCCACCCCGACGCCCCCCAGCCCGTCGTGCGGGCGAGCGCCGCCGCCGGCGTCTCCGCCGTCGCGGGCGCCGGCCCCTGCCCCGGCCGCGATCGCGGATGCGTCGCTGCACCCCAGCCCGTACGATGCGCGCATGGACGTCGCCGCCGACCTGCAGCTGCTACGCGCGCTGGCGCAGACGCGGAGCTTCCGCCTGGGCGCGCCGAACCACGCGACCCTCACGCCCGACGCGAAGAGCGTCCTCTTCCTGCGATCGGCGGCGCGCGATCCGAAGCAGTCGCTCTACGAGATGGACGTCGCGACCGGCGCCGTGCGCGAGCTGGTCGGGCCCGACGCGCTGCTCGCCGGCCCCGAGACGCTGTCGCCCGAGGAGCGCGTGCTCCGCGAGCGCATGCGCGTGCACACGACCGGGTTCACGTCGCTCCAGCCGAGCCTCGACGGGACCCGGGCGCTCGTCACGCTGAGCGGGCGCGCGTTCGTCGTCGACCGCGCGTCGGGCAGGGCCCGGGAGCTGCCGACCGGGCAGGGCGCCGTCGTCGACCCGCGGCTGTCCCCCGACGGAACGCGCGTCGCCTACGTGCGCGACGACGACCTCCACGTCGTCCCGGTCGACGGCGGGCGGGAGACGGCCGTCACGCACGGCGGTGGCGGGGGGCTCACGAACGGCCTGGCGGAGTTCGTCGCCGCCGAGGAGCTCGACCGCGCACGCGGCTTCTGGTGGTCGCCCGACGGCGCGCACCTCCTCTACGAGCAGGCGGACGGCCGACACGTGGACGTGCTCTCGATCGCCGACCCGTTCCACCCCGACCAGGCGCCGCAGCGCATCGCGTACCCGCGGCCGGGGCGCCCGAACGCCGACGTGCGCTTCGGCATCGTCGCCGCCGCGGGCGGCGCGACGAGGTGGGTCGAGTGGGATCGCGCCCGCTTCCCGTACGTCGCGCAGGCGTCCTGGCCCAAGGGCGGTCCGCCGCTTCTGTACGTCCTCGACCGGCTGCAGCAGCACGGGCAGCTGCTCGCCGTCGACGCCGCGACGGGAAAGTCGACCCTGCTCGTCGAGGAGCACGATCCCGCGTGGCTGAACGTCGATCCGTCGGTGCCGCGCTGGCTGCCGGACGGCAGCGGGTTCCTCTGGTCGACCGAGCGCTCGGGCGAGTGGCAGCTCGAGCTGCACGACGCCGGCGGAAGGCTGGTGCGCGAGCTGCTGCCGCGCGGCTTCGGCTACGTGCGGCTCGCCGACGTCGACGAGCGCAAGCGCACGGCCGTCGTGGTCGCGAGCGACGATCCGACGCAGGCCCTGCCGTGGGTGGTGTCGCTCGACGGCGGCGCGCCGCCCCGCTCCCTCGCGCGCGCCGCCGGGTACGCGAGCGTCCGCTTCGACCAGTCGCACGAAGCGTACGTCACGGGCGAGGCGACGCTCGGGGCGATGCCGCGGGCGTGGGTGCGGTCGCTCGACGGATCGATCGCGCGCGAGATCCCGTCGACGACCGAGTCGCCCGGCGCGATGCCCGCCGTCGAGCTCACCGAGGCCGGTCCGGATCGCGTGCGCGTCGCCATCGTGCGGCCGCGCGGCTTCCGCCCCGGGCGCAAGTACGCCGTCGTCGATGCCGCGTACGGCGGGCCGCACGTCAACGTGGTCGAGCAGAACGCGCTGTCGTTCCTGCGCGCGCAGTGGATGGCCGACGCCACCGGCGCCATCGTGGTGACGATGGACGTCCGCGGAACGCCGCGCCGCGGGCGCGAGTGGGAGCGCGCCATCGCGGGCAAGCTCGGGAGCGTGCCGGTCGAAGGGCACGTCGCGGCCCTGCAGGCGCTCGGGCAGGAATACCCCGAGATGGACCTGTCGCGGGTCGGCGTCTACGGCTGGTCGTTCGGAGGGTACTTCGCGGCGATGGCCGTGCTCACGCACCCCGACCTGTACAAGGCGGGGGTCGCGGGGGCGCCGCCGGCCGACTGGCGCGACTACGACACGGCCTACACGGAGCGCTACCTCGGGCTGCCCGACGCGCAGGCCGCCGCCTACGACGCGGCGTCGCTCCTCACGTTCGCCAGAAGGCCGCTGGCCCGTCCCGAGGACGGGCGGCCGCTGCTCATCGTGCACGGCACCGCCGACGACAACGTCTGGTTCCTCAACTCGATCAAGCTGGCGGACGCGCTCGAGCGCGGCAAGCGGCCGTTCGAGCTGATGCCGCTCGCCGGGACGACGCACATGCTGCTCGATCCCGACCTGAGCGAGGCGGTGTGGCTGCGGTCCGCCGAGGTGCTGCGCGCCGCGCTGCGCGGCGGCGACGAATAGCGGCAGCGCCGTCAGCGCACGTGGAAGTGCAGCGGGTGCGGCGAGGGGTGTGGCGCAGGCGGGGGCGCGCCGATCCCCGACCCGACGCCGCGCCCTATTCGCGCGGGGCCAGGATACGGACGAGCCGGGGCGCCGCACCACGCGTTTTGTCCTCGCCGCACCGCACGCAGCCGTGGCATGGTGCCCGCCACTTTCGCGTGCGCAAGGGCCAGGGCAGACGGCGGCACAAGGTGAGCCTCGTGGGGCTCGGGGCGATGGGCCTGCGGCACGCCCGCGTGCTGGCGGGCCTGGCAGAGCGATTCGCGCTGGTCGGCGGCTACGACGTGCGCGAAGTGGAGGTCCCGTCCTACCTGACGCGGCTGCCCAGCGAGGCCGAGGCGATCGCGCGCGCCGACGTCGTGGTGATCGCGACGCCCATCGATGGGCACGCGGGGGTCGTCTCGCGCGCGCTGGCGGCGGGCCGCCACGTGCTGGTGGAGAAGCCGCTGTGCGCCATGGGAGCGGACGCGCACGCCCTCGCCGCTGCCGCCGCGCGTGGGCCCACTCGCCTGTTCGTCGCCCATTCGGAGCGCTTCAACCCCGTCGTCCGTGCGCTCGCGCGCTTGCTGCGCGACGAGCCGGTGCTCGCGTTCGATCTGCAGCGCGTCGGCCCGTCGAAGCCGACGGAGGTCGGCGTGCTCGTGAACCTCGCCGTGCACGACTTCGACCTCGCGGCGTATCTGGGCGGCGGTGAGGTGACCGTCCGTGACGCCGTCGGCGGCGCGATCTCGGGCGACGCGGCCGAGGACCTGGCCCACGTGCTGTTCGACACGACGGCCGGGGCCGTCGGCCACCTGTACGTGGATCGCACGCTCCCCGCGCGGCGCCGGTCGCTGGCGCTGGCGACGCCGCGCTGGATCTACGAGGCGGACCTGCTCGCGCATCGGCTCGTCCGGGCCGCCCGCGCCGGCGGCGCGCGCACGGACGTGCCGCTCCCGCTCGAGGAGCCGCTCGTCGCGCAGGCGATCGCGCTCGCCGACGCGCTCGATGGAGGCGCGGCGCGCGAGCTCGCGGCCGCCGCCGATGGGGCACGTGCCGTGTCGCTGGCCGAGCGGGCGGCGGCGATGTGCGCGCGGCCGCAGGCGCCCGAGGCGCACATGGCGGCGCGCCGGCCGCAGTAGACCCCGGGGGGCCCCGTGCAGCGCAGTTTGCGCCCGGGACCGGGCTGCGCGAACATGGAGAACGTGGGGCTTCGCGGGTCCTCTCTCGGTGCGCGCGTCGCGCTGACCATCGTGCTGCTCGGAGCGACGAGCACGGGCGCCGCCGCGCTCGCCGGATGCGGCTCGATCCTCGGCATCGACGACGGCATCGCCGACCAGGATGCCCTGGCGCAGGACGTCGGCGCTGGCGATGACGGTGGCGACGACGGCGGGGGCGACGCGATCGCGCCCGCCGACGGCGATTCGGGCGATCGGGGCTCCGACGCGTCGGACGCGGCCTGCACGCCGGACCCGAACTGGTGCCAGAGCCACTGCGGCAAGGGCCCGGACAACTGCGGACAGCAGCGCACCTGCGCGGACAACTGCCCGCCGGGCTGGTCCTGCGACGCCGGCGCGAACACCTGCGACTGCACGACCGACCCGAGCTGGTGCAACGGCCGCTGCCAGATGACGACGGACAACTGCGGCCGGCCGATCGATTGCGGGGCGTGCGACTCGGGCGCGTGCACGCAGAACACGTGCGGTTGCAGCCCCCAGCCCGACCCGTGCGGGACCATGGCGTGCGGCTCGACGACCGACAGCTGCGGTCACACGGTCAACTGCGGCGTCAACGGCACCACTGCGTGCGCCAACGGCGGCCAGTGCGACGGCGGCGCCTGCTGCACGCCGAAGAGCAACCCGTGCGCGGGCCTCTGCGGCGGGGTCTTCGTGGATGACGGGTGTGGCACGCAGGTCCAGTGCCCGTTCACCTGCGGCGGGGGTCAGGAGTGCACCCCCAACAACCAGTGCTGCACGCCGAGCCCGGCCTGCGCCCCGAACACCTGCAACACGTCCGACTCGTGCGGCGTGGCCTGCACGTGCGGTGACGCCGGCACGTGCGACTTCATGAACGGGCAGTGCTGCCCCAACACCGTCTGCATGAACGGGTGCTGTTCGCCGGGTCAGATGTGCGCGATGAGCACGGCGCTCTGCTGCACGCCCGGCACGTGCGACATGACGAACCCCTGCTACGACACGTGCGGCAACCCGGTGAGCGGGTGCTGCGGCAGCGACGGGGGCCTCGATGCTGGCGGTCCGGAGGGCGGCGCCTGCAACGACGCCGGCACCCTCTGCAACACCGGTGGCCTTCCGTGCTGCAACGGGATGGCGCAATGCGGAGGCCCGGACTCCGGCTCGGGGATGTGCTGCTGCTCGTGAGCGCGGATACCGGAGCGCTTCTCTGATACGCTGGAAGGGATGGTCGAGGGCGCCCCTCGCTCGATGCCGTTTCCGGCGGGAACGGTGCTCGCGGGCAAGTACCGCATCGAGCGGTTGCTCGGCGAAGGCGGCATGGGCTGGGTCGTCGTCGCGACGCACCTTCACCTCGAGCAGCGCGTCGCGCTCAAGTTCATGCACGCCGCCGCCGCCTCCGCGCAGCCCGACGCCGTCGGGCGCTTCCTGCGCGAGGCGCGCGCGGCGGCTCGCATCCAGAGCGAGCACGTGGCCCGCGTGTCCGACGTGGGCACCCTCGACAACGGCGCGCCGTACCTCGTGATGGAGTACCTCGAGGGGCACGACCTCGACGCCGAGCTTCGCCGGCGAAGCCCGCTGCCCACCGCGCTCGCCATCGACTACGCGCTGCAGGCGTGCGAGGGCCTCGCCGAGGCGCACGCCGCCGGCATCGTGCACCGCGATCTCAAGCCGGCCAACCTGTTCCTCGCGCGAAAGAGCGACGGCTCGGTGCGCGTCAAGCTGCTCGACTTCGGCATCTCGAAGCTCCTGCCGGCCGTCGGCGCGGGCGGGTCGGGCGCCGACGTCGGCATGACGAGCACGCAGGCGCTCATGGGATCGCCGCTGTACATGTCGCCCGAGCAGCTGCGCTCCAGCAAGAACGTCGACCGGCGCACCGACATCTGGTCGATGGGCATCATCCTCTACGAGATGCTCGGCGGGACGGCCCCGTACCAGGCCGACACGCTGCCCGAGGTGTGCGCGCGCATCCTCGCCGAGCAGCCTCCGTCGCTGGGATCGCTGCGCGCGGACCTGCCGCCGATGCTCGAGGCGGTCGTGATGCGATGCCTCGACAAGCATCCCGCCAAGCGCTTCCAGGACGCCGGCGCGCTCGCGCAGGCGCTGGCGGCGTTCGGCGGGCCGGAGGCGCGCGTCGCGGCCGAGCGCGTGGGCAGGGTCGTGCGCGCCAGCCTCCCCAGCCTGCCGGACGCGCGGGCCGACGCGAGCGGCCCTTCGGCGCCGATGACGGCGCAGGCGGCGTCCGGGGCCGTCCAGACGAACGTCTCGTTCGGCACCGCCGGGCCGGTCGGGCCGCCCAGGCGATCGGCGGTCTTGCCGATCGCGATCGGTGGCGCGGTGGTGGCGCTGGCGGCGATCGCCATCGGGATCGCCGCGACGCACGGCAGGAGCGGATCCACGGCGGCCGCAGCCGGCGGCAGCGCGTCCGCCGCCGCGGCGACGACGGCTGCCGCCGCCGCCTCCTCGGCGCCGAGCCCGACGCCCGCGCCGAGCGCGTCGCCGGCGGCCGCGATGCCGACCCAGGCCCCCAGCGCGGCGCCGACCGCGGCCCCCCGCGCGACGGCGGTGGCGACGACCACCGCGCGGCCGAAGGCGACGCCGGTCGCGACCGGCCGATCGTCGAAGTCGAGGCCCACCGGGTCGGGGACGGCGAAGCCCGCCGGCACGAGCGGCTTCGGAGGCCGGGACTGATGCGACGGGCGATCGCGGCGGGCGCGTTCGTCGCGCTGCTCACGTCGGCCGGGGGCGCGCGCGCGCAATCGAAGGAAGACGTCGCGCGAGCCGACGCGCTGTTCGACGCCGCCAAGGCGCTGACCGACGCGGGGCAGTACGCCGACGCCTGCGCCAAGTTCGCCGAGAGCGAGCGGCTCGCTCCCGGCCTCGGGGTCACGCTGTACCTGGCGGATTGCTACGAACGCATCGGCCGCACGGCGAGCGCGTGGACCGAGTTCCTGAGCGCCGAGGGCCTCGCGCGCCAGCGCAACGACAAGCGGGCCGCCGTGGCGCACGCGCGCGCGCAGGCCCTCGAGCCGAAGCTCGAGCGGCTCACCATCGTGCTCGGGCCGGCGGTGCCTCGCGTGGGCCTGCAGGTGCTTCGCGACGGCGTGCCGGTCGCGCAGGAGGAGCTCGGGCTCGCGGTGCCGGTCGATCCGGGCGACCACACGGTCATCGTGTCGTCCTCCGGACGGACCAAGACGGTGAATGCGCACGTGGGACCCGACTCGCCATCGGCGACGGTGCGCATCGACAGCCTCGGCGACGGCGGCTCGGCGACGGCGTCGAACGAGGGCACGACCCCTGCTGCGCCTCCGCCCACGTCGACCTCCACCCTTGCGCCAACGCCCGCGCCCGCACCCGCGCCCATGCCCGCGCCCATGCCCGCGCCGCCCACCCCGGCGCCGGTCGCCCCCCCGCCGCCGCGGGCCGACGCGTCCTCCGATTCGGGGGCGACGCGCCGCTGGCTCGGCCTCGGTCTCGGCGGCGCCGGCGTCGTCGGCGTCGCCCTCGGCGCGGTGTTCGGCCTCACCGCCAAGTCGAAGCTCGATCAGTCGAACGGCGGCCTGAGCACGGGGCTGTGCGACAAGAGCTCCGACCACTGCGGTCCGCAGGGGCAGCAGCTGCGCAAGGACGCCGAAGGCGCCGCCACCGTCTCGACCATCGCCTTCATCGCCGGCGGCGCCGCGGTGGCCGCGGGCGCCGTCCTCTACCTCACGGCGCCACGCGGGCCCACGTCGACCGGCATCGTCGTCGCTCCGTCGCCGATGGCCGGAGGCGGAGGCGCGCTCCTCCGCGGCAGTTTCTGAATTGACGGCTCAGATCCCCAGCCACGGACCCGGCGCGACGGTCTGCGAGCCGTGCCGCACCTCGAAGTAGAGCATCGGGCCCTCGCCGTCGTCGCCGACGGTGCCGATGCGCTCCCCGGGACCGACCTCCTGGCCGATCTTGACGTCGATCTCGTCGAGGTTGCCGCTCACCGTGTAGTAGTGGTCGCCGTGGTCGAGGATGACGATGCGTCCGTACGGCCCGTAGCGGTCGGCGAACGCGACGCGTCCCGCGAAGACCGCCCGCACCACCGTCCCGACCGTCGCGTGGATCTCGAGGCCAGGCCCGTCGGTCCCGTCGCGGTGCGCCGCCCGCACCTCGGCGCGGCCGACCACCGGGAAGAGGAGTCGCCCGCGGGCGGTCGCGAAGCCGCTGGCGGGGAGGTCCGGCGCGAAGCCGCTGCCGCCGTAGACGGCGACGTAGTCGCCGCTGGCGCCGGTGGACGTCTGGAACGCCTGGTCGAACGCCGCCTGCCGGCGCCGCTCGTCCTGCATCGCGAGGCGGGCGGCGTCCATCGCCGTGCGCTGCGTCGCGTACGAGATCCGATCGCGCGCGACGCGCTCCAGATCGCGTGCGAGGTCGGCGGCGCGGCCGCGAAGCCGCGCCTCGTCCTCCAGATCGCCGATGACGAGCCGCCTCGCGCGCTCCACGTGCATCGCGTACGTGACGAGGGACGCGAACCCGCCGCCGATGGGCAAGAGCCCCGCGCGCGTGAGCTTGTAGAGCTCCTTGCCGTGCGCCAGCACGCGCGCGTGGCCGAGCGCGAGCTCGGCCCCGAGCCGGGCCAGCTCCTGCTTGTCGGACTGCTCCTCGGTGTCCAGATCGGCCACCTTGCGATCGAGGGCCGCGAGCGCGAGCGCCGGGTCGGACGGGGCCACGGCGCCCGGCGGCGAAGCCGCGCGGCCGGTGGCGACCAGGGGCAAGGTCGCGACGACGACGATCGCGGCGACCGGCCAGCGGCTCATACCGTCACCAGCTTGCGCAAGCTGGCAAGCGCCGCGGCCGCGCCGAGGACTGCGCCGAGCGCCACCATGCCGAGGGCGACCTGCCACGGCAGGAACGTCGGCTGAAGGCCGAGCAGCGCCGCGAGCTCGGTGTCCAGCCGTCCACGCACCAGCAGAAACAGCACCGCGAGCAGCGCGATCGCGCCGACCGCGCCCAGCGCCCCCTGCACGCTCCCCTCGACGACGAACGGCCGCTTGACGAACGCATCGGTCGCGCCGACCAGCTTGAGCACCTCGACCTCGGTGCGCCGCCGCTGGAGCGCCAGGCGCATCGTCGATCCGACCACCGCCAGCACGGCGGCGAGCACCACCACCGCCAGGAGCGCCGCGGCAGCCACGCCGCCGCGCACCAGCCGCGAGAGCCGCTCGGTCCACGACTGGTAGGTCTCGACGTCGTCGACGCTGGGCAGCTGCTTCATCTTGGCGACCGCGTCGGCGAGCGCCGCGTCGGGCATGTCGGGCGCCACCTCGATCTCGATCGAGGCCGGGAACGCCTCCACCGGCAGCGCCGCGAGCTCGCCGTTGGCGCCCACCTCCCGCCGGCCGAACTCGGCGCGGGCGTCCCCGCTGGACACGTAGTGCACGGCCGTGACGCCGGGCACGCGCGCCAGCGCGGCGCGGAGCGCGTCGATCTGGTCCTGCGTCGCGCCGTCCTTCAGGTACACCGACGCGCGGCCGGCGTGCGCCCAGCGCTGCTCGACGGCGCGCAGGTTGGTCACGACGAGCAGCGCCGCCCCGAGGCACACGAACGCGACCGCGAGCGAGAACACGCTGAGCGCGTGCAGGCGCCACTCGCGCACCATCCCACGCCTGGCCCTCCTCCTCGTGCTTGCGGAAAGCATCTCGGCCTCCTAGAGCGGCAACCGGTTGTCGTACTCGTCCCGCGCGATGCCCTCCGGGACGTCGATGGCCTTGCCCTCGTCGAGCACGATGACGCGCCGCGGGCGCACCTCGAGCAGCGTCCGGTCGTGCGTCGCGAACAGCACCGTCGTGCCGCTCTCGTGGATTTCCTCGAACAGGCCGAGGATGTCGATCGCGAGCTGAGGGTCGAGGTTGCCGGTCGGCTCGTCGGCCAGGATGAGCGCCGGCTCGCCGACGATGGCCCGCGCGACGGCGACGCGCTGCTGCTCGCCGCCCGACAGCACGCCCGCGGGATCCTCCCCCCGCCCGGAGAGCCCGACGCGCTCGAGCGCCTCGCCGACGCGGGCGCGCACGAGCCGCTGCGGCAACCCGAGCACCTCGAGGGCGACCGCCACGTTCTCGTAGACGCTCCAGGAGGCCACGAGCTTGAAGTCCTGGAACACGATGCCGAGGTTGCGCCGCAGGAACGGCACCGCGCCCTCGCGCAGCCGGGCCACGTCGCGCCCGAGGAACAGGATGCGACCGTCGTCGACCGTCTCGGCGCGGTAGAGCAGGCGCAGCAGCGTCGACTTGCCCGAGCCGCTCGGGCCCGTGATGAACGCGAACTCGCCGCGCTCGATGGCGAGCGTCATCCCGCGCAAGACGGGCGTCCCCTCCCGGTAGGACTTGTAGACGTCCTCGAACACGAGGATGGGCCGCTGCGCCGCCTCGCGCGAGTAACGCGCTCCGCCGGCGCGCAGCATCGGCCGAAAGCGCTCCGGGTGCTCCATGCGGGGCATGCATCCCGGGTACCAGGGGCGCACGATCGGCGACAACTTTTCGGCAGCCGGGGCCGTCACACCCCGCGGACCGCGCGATAGAGCGCCCGGCGCCGCTCGAAGACCTCCGACAGCCGGGCGTGCGCGCGCGGATCGGGCTCGTGTCGCTCGGCCGCGACCGTTCCGTGCGCTCCCCACCCGCGGGCGTCGCGCGCCTCGCCGATCACCCGCGCGCCGAGGGCCGCCAGGATCGCGGCGCCCGTGACGGTCGCCCCGCCGCGCGGCGTCCAGACGAGCGGCAACCCCAGCGCGTCGGCCAGCGTCTGCCGGAGCAGGCGGCTCCTTCCCGCGCCGTTCGCCGCGACCACCTCGCCGAAGCGGACCCCTTGCTGCTCGGCGACGAGCAGGCAATCGCGGAAGCCGAGCGCCACCCCCTCGATCATCGCGCGCAGCAGGTGGCCGCGCCCGTGCGTGAGGTCGAGGCCGTGGAACGCTCCTCGCGCGTGCTCGTCCCAGACGGGCGTCCGCTCGCCTTGCAGGTACGGCAGGACGACGAGCCCCGAGGCGCCCACCTCCACGGCGGCCGCCTCGGCCTCGAGCTCGTCCCATTCCGCGCCGGGCGCGCAGGCGCGGCGGAACCACTCGAGCGCCGCGCCGCACAGCGTGCCGCCGAGCGACAGCCAGCGATCGCAGCCGACGTGATGGCTGTTGATGAGGCGCGCGTCGAACCGCGGGCGGTCCGTCGGCACGAGCAGGTTGCCGGCCGTGCCGAGCATCAGGCACGCCTGCCCCTCCTCGACGACGCCCGCCCCGAGCGCGCTGGCGGCGAAGTCGCCGCCGCCGGCGACCACCGGCGTCCCCTCGCGCAGGCCGGTCGCCTCCGCCGCCGCCCGCGTGACCGCGCCGACGACCTCGTGGGCGCGCGCGATGCGCGGGAGCAGCCGCACCGGGACCCCGGCCGCCCGCGCGCCCTCCTCCGACCACGCGAGCGCCGCCGCGTCGAACAGCGGAGCGCACAGCATCGCCGTCGACGGGTCGCACGCCGCCTCTCCCGTCAGGCGCATGGCGACGAACGCGTGCGACTGCAGCACGAGGGCGGCGCGATCGAAGACCCGGGGCTCGTGCGCGCGCAGCCACGCGAGCTTGGGCCCGAGGAAGTACGCGTGCATGCGGTTGCCGCCGATCGCTTCGGCGCGACCGGGACCGAGCGTCGCCTCGAGCGCGCGCGCCGCCTCGTCCGCCCGCGTGTCCAGCCACAGGATCGCGCGCCGCAGCGGTCGCCCCCCGTCGTCGACGAGCACCGCCGTCGGCGCCTGCCCGGTGACCCCCACGGCCTGCACGGCGGAGAGCGGGGCGCGCTCGCCCACGCGGGCGCACGCGGCGCGCACGGCGGTCCACCAGCCCTCGACGTCGACCTCGGCCCGGCCGGGGGCGGCGTCGTAGGGGACCGCCTCGGCCGCGTCGGCCAGCAGACGCCCGTCCTCGCCGAAGGCCGCGGCGCGCACGCCCGTCGTGCCGACGTCGATGCCGAGCAGCGTCACGTCAGCCACATCGCTTCCAGGCGGCAGTACGTGTTCGAGGCCTCGAGGATCGTGACCGCCGCGGCGCGGCATCCGGCGAGCTGCAGCAGGCCCTCGGTGCGCCCCGCCACCGACTTCCAGAGCCCCATGTTGTAACCGCTCGCTCCGCGGATGAGGCTTCGCGCGTAGCCCTCGCGCCGGTCCGTCCACTCGGCGGTGCCCTGCGAGTTGTACTGGGTCCAGATCCGGTTGGCGCGGTCCCAGATCGTCTCGTACGGCACGGCGCGCACGAAGACGCGGTAGATGCCCCCGAAGTCGATCTTCGCGGCGGCGACGCCCAGGCGGTGCGCCTCCTCCCACCTGCCGCCGCCGAGGACGTCGCGCACGCCGACCTGCAGCGACGCGCTCACCTCCACCGGGTACCACTGCACCGGCAGCACGCGCGGATCGATCTGGTCGCGGATGTGCTGGGGGACGGCGGCCTTCACGGCCTCGAGCCCCTCGCGCCCGTGCACCCTCTCGATCGACTGGAGCAGGCTCTTGATGCCGGCGCCGCGTATCTGCACGCGTCAGCCCCGCACGCGCTTCACGACCGCCATCACCTCGTCCTCGGTGAGGATGTGGCTGGTCGCCTTGGCGGCCTGCAGGATGGCGGCCACGAGATCCTCGCTGGGCTCGATGGTGCGCTGGCGCAGCCAGAAGTTGACGTTCGACGCGCCGCTCATGAAGCCGATGCCGATCTCCTGGTGCCGGCCGAACATGCCCGCGGGCACGCCGCTGTAGACGCGGTCGGCCAGCCACGTGTCGCTCTTCTGCATCGCCTTGATGATCGCGGCGGCGTGGACGCCGGTGGCGGTGCGGAACGCGTCGCGCCCGACCAGCGGGTAGTTGAGCGGGATCTGCCAGCGCACCGCGCGCGCCACCGCCTCGCAGTACTCGACCAGCTTGGTGAGGTCGCGGTCGTCGCCGAGCTGGCCGAGCAGGCGCAGGTTGAGCAGGATGAGCTCCGTGGCCGCGTTGCCCACGCGCTCGCCGATGCCGAGGGCGGTGCCGTGCACGCGATCGGCGCCGAACTCGAGGGCCCAGAGCGCGTTCTCGAGCGCGAGGCCCCGGTCGTTGTGGCCGTGCCAGTCGATGCCCACCGTCGCGCCCGTGCCGGCGATGACGCTCTTGGCGAACTGGATGAGGTTGCGCACGCCGTCGGGCGTCGCGTGGCCGACCGTGTCCGACAGGCAGAGGCGCGTCGCGCCGTGGTCGATGGCCGCGCGGAAGAGCGTGGTGAGCACGTCGGGGCGCGAGCGCGTCGTGTCCTCGGTGACGTAGGCGACCGGCAGGCCCGCCTTGACCGCCACGTCGATCGCCTCGGCGCTGCGCTTGGCGATGAGCGACACGTCCCACTGCTCGACGTACTGCCGGATGGGGCTCGAGCCGATGAACGCGTAGACCTCGATGGGCAACCCCGCGAGCTGGCTGATCTCGATCATCGGCGTGATGTCGCTCACGACCGTGCGGCCGGCGGCCGCGATCTTGATCTTCATCCGGCAGCTGACGACCTCCTTGCACATGCGGAGCACGTCGTCGAAGGCGCGCTTGCTGCTGCCGGGCAGGCCGATGTCGGCCTCCTCGATGCCGAGGTCCTCCATCAGGTGCAGGATGCGGAGCTTGTCGTCGATCGACGGGTCCTCGACGCTCGGGTTCTGCAGCCCGTCGCGCAACGTCTCGTCGAACAGCGTGAAGCTCTGGGGCACGAGGCGCCCTTTGCGATTGACCTCGTTCCAGTCGAAGATGAATTCCCCCGCGCGGTCCGCGTCGGCCGGCATGCGGGGGAGTATAGGGCAACGGTCCGCCCCACGCGACGGGGGGGCGCCGTGACGCTACGCTCCATGACGCCGTGCTCCGCGCGCGTCACGTCATTCGCCGCAGATCCTGGAGAGCGAGACGCTCGAGATGCTGCTCGTGAGCGTCGCCGCGGCGGCGCTGCTCGTCGGCGGCACCGGCGTGATGAACGCGAGCGTGGCGGGCGCGTGCGGCATTTCGAGCGGGAACGCCGATGGCGATCGTCGAAGGTCACGCAGAGGCCCGTCGAACGGCGCCGAGAGCCTTCCTTCGCGAAGGCAGCCGCATTCGGACGCGCGACGGCGCCCCCTTCGCGACGGGAGCGTTCTCTTGCCGAATCGCCCGTCGATTCGCCTACTTGACCAGCACTTCGACGGGCTGGCTCCAGTCGCTGGGTGCCGTTCTTCGTCGTGACGCGGTGACGAACCAGCACGTAGACGCCGACGGGCAGACCGGACAGCGTCGTCTCCGCCTTGTTCGTCGTCGGAGCGCGGTTCCCGTACGCGTCGAGACACTTGGAGAGGTGATCGAGCGCCTCGCTACTTGCCGGGACAGGCCTGGCTCGTCGTGACGGTCGTGCCGTTGGCGTCGCAATATCGCTCGCAGGTCTGGAGCACGGTGTTGCACTGAACGCCGCTCGGGCAGGTCTCCCCGTTGCCGCACTGGCGAGCGCAGATCCCGGCGACGAGGCACGCCGTGTTCGGGTCGATGCTCTTGCAGCTGTCCGAGGTCGCGCTCGCCGTGCAGTCCACCGTGCACTGGCCGTCGAACTCGGGCGCGCTGCCGTGATAGCAGAAGAGATTTCCGCCGCAGTCGGACGGGGCGTTGCACGGCGCCCCGATCGTGGTCGAGGGCCCGGACGAAGAGGAGGAGCTGCTGGAGCTCGAACACGCGGCGATGCCGAGCGACGCGGCGAGGGCGAGGGAAAGGACCGCCGGGCGCGTCGACCCCGGCGACCGTGACGGGGCGGCGCAGGACATACGTGAGGAACGAGCGGAGAAGCGGCAGTTCGTAGAGCGCATAGTCGGGCTCATGATGGCAGAGTCGGCCGCACGGCGACAATCGCCATCTCCTCCCGCGTGAACGAAGGGGGGCCTCGCGAGCGCCGCCGCCCTGCGGATCTCGCTCGGCATCGTCGCGTGAAGCCATTCCTCAGGGCCTGATGCTCAGACCGATGTACCCATAAGGGCCCGAGCCGTAGGGCTGCCCCATGAGGAAGCCCCTGGTCTTGCAGGCGAGCTTGCCGGTGATCCCGACCTGGTCCGAGATCGCGACGCGCGCGAAGAGCCCGACATTGGCCCCCGGCTCGTCCGTCGGAGGCGGCGGCTGCCATCCGAGCACGTTCCATCCCCCGGGCAACGCATCTGGCTGGGCCCACACGTCCGCTTCGCCGCCGAGCGACAGCACGCGGACGGGGGTCCACCCGAGCACGCGCACGCCAGCGCCCGAATAGGAGGCGAGGCCGCTGCTTCCGATGCGCCCGTAGGCATCGACGAGCACCGTTCCGCGAGCCAGAAAGACGTCGAGGTAGTGCTCGGCGCCGAACGGGGTGAACGCGAACCGCGGGGTGGCATAGAACGTGGTGCCGTCGATGGAGGGCAGCGGGAGCCGGCTGAAGGCGCGGCCCTTCCACAGCGAGTCGACCAGCGTGCCGTAGATCGCGTAGAGCAGCGTCGGGTCGGCGAGGTTCCATGCGTATGCCGCGCGCAGCCTCCCGACGATCTCTCTCCGGTCCTCGGCCGTGTAACGGCCGAAGCGGAGTTGCAGGTCGCTGACGTACGCCGCCATGTCGTCCTCGTGACCGAGGTTTTGCGTCTCGATCGTCGAGTCGAAGAGGGTCGTGACGTACATGAGCTTCGCGGCCGCGTACACGAGCAGGTCATCGTGGTGGACCCACCCGTGCGCGGCGGCCGCCTCCGCGTCGATCCACCAGGCCATGACGTAACCGGACTCCGCTCCGCCGAGGCGCACCAGCAGGTCCTCCTCCGGGGGAAGCGCGACGCTGCCGTATTCACCGACGACGCCCAGGTTGGGATCGTTCGGAGAAAGGATCAGCCCGTACACGAGCGGCAGGCGAAACGTGTACGTGGGATGGGCACCGAATTCTCGGGCGCGGGCGCCGTGGCCGAAGACCTCGTGGACGACCGCCGTTTCCATGTCGGCCATCGGCGCATCGAGGAACAGGAGCTCGAGGGCCCGACCCACGACCGCCGTGCCCTTCTCCAGCGGAGTGCTCTCGTCGAGCGCGAGGCGCGGCAGCGCGTCCTCGTACGCGAAGAGGACGTGGCCGATGCTTCGAACGGTGCGCGCGCCTCCCTCCATGCCGAAACCGGGCCCCGCGACGAACACGAGCTCTCGCCTGGTCGGCGGCGGGACGGGCACGTCGGCTTGCGCGCTGGACGATCCGGAGGCGATCACCGCCAGCGAGGCTGCGATGGTGGAGCGGGCACGCATCTGCTCCGGCAACGTGACCGATGACGGGCTCATTCCCGCGGCAGCTGCGCCGAGACGACGTCGCCGCGCTGCTCGGCCGCGAGCCGCTCGCGATCTGCGGACCATCCATTGCACGCGCCTTCGGCATGCCCGCCTCCGACGCCTGGCCCGAGCTTCCCTACGCCGCGTGGCGCGACACGCTCGAGACGGTGCACCGCTGGGCTCAGATCGTCGGCAAGGTCCGCCTCGCCCGTGCGCCGATGACCGACGGCTGGTGGCAGGTGCCGCTCTACGTGACCGCGCGGGGCCTGACGACGTCGCCGATCCCGGCCGGCGACCGGGTCTTCGAGCTCGCGTTCGACTTCGTCGCGCACGAGCTGCGGCTCGACGTGAGCGACGGCACGGTCGCCCGCATCCCGCTCGCGCCGCGTCCGGTCGCCGACTTCTACGACGAGGTGATGCGCCGTCTCGACGACGCGGGGCTCGCGACGCCGATCTGGCCGGTCCCCGTCGAGCTCCTCGAGCCGAGCCCGGAGCCCTTCGACCGCGACCGCGTGCACGCCTCCTACGACGCGGACGCCGTCCGTCGCTGGTGGCGCATCCTCGTGCAGACCGATCAGGTGCTGAAGGAGGTCGCGGCGCGCTTCCTCGGCCGCGTCTCGCCCGTGCAGTTCTTCTGGGGCACGTTCGATCTCGCGCTCTCGCGCTACTCGGGGCGCCACGTCGAGCCGGCGCCGGGGGCCCACGTCATCGAGCGCTACGCGTTCGACCAGGAGCAGGTCGAGTGCGGCTTCTGGCCGGGCGACGCGCGGCTCCCGGCGCCCGCGTTCTTCGCGTTCGCGAGCCCGCCGCCTTCGCGCGACAGACCGCGGCCGGTGCGACCGACCGGCGCGCACTTCGAGGCGAAGCTCGGCGAGTACGTGCTGCTCTACGACGACGTCCGCCGCGTGCCCGACCCGCGAGGTGCGCTGCTGGATTTCTTCCAGAGCTCGTACGAGGCCGAGGCGACCGGACCGGGCTGGGACCACGCGAAGCTCGACTGGCAGCCGCCGAGGGTGCATTAGACGGGCGTGAGCCTCGGTCCCGCCGGCGACGTCACGTACGTGCGCGGCTTCTACAAGGAGCTGAGCCCCACGCTGCTGCGCGCGGCCGCGGCGATGAACGGCGTCGCGCCGCCCCCCGCCGAGGACTTCGACTACTGCGAGCTCGGCTGCGGCAACGGCGACACGCTCGTCGCGCTGGCGGCGGCGTACCCGAGGGCGCGCTTCGTCGGGGTGGACCTCAGCGCCGAGCACATTGCCTTCGCGCGCGCGCTGGCGGCCAGCGCGGGTCTCACGAACGTCCGCCTCCTGGAGGGCGACTTCGAGGCGCTCCCCCCGGAGGCGCTCCCGCAGCTCGACTACGTGTGCGCGCACGGGGTCTGGACCTGGATCGCCGCCGCGAAGAGGCGCGCGCTGGCGGCCTTCGCCGCGGCGAAGCTGAAGCCGGGCGGCCTGCTGCACGTGTCGTACAACGCCATGCCGGGCTGGGCGGCCATCGAGCCGATGCGGCGGCTGTTGCTCGACGTCTCCGCCGACGTCGAAGGCGGGCCGCTGGCGCGGGCGCGCCGCGGGATCCAGATCGCCCAGCTGCTCTGCGACGGGGGCGCCGAGTACTTCGCGCGCAACCCCGCGACGCGCGAGCTGCTCGACACGGCCATCCGCGCGGGGCTGCCGTACGTCGTGCACGAGTACTTCGCCGAGGACTGGCAGCCGTCGTACTTCGCGGACGTCGCCGCGCAGATGGCCGAGCACGGCCTCGCCTTCGTGGGCGGCCTGCCGCTGTACCTGGCCGTGCGCGCGCTGGTCCTGCCGGCTTCGCTCGGCAAGGCGTTCGAGCCGGTGACCGACCGCCTGGCGTTCGAGAGCCTGAAGGACTTCGCGACGAACGAGTTCTTCCGTCGCGACGTCTACGTGCGCGGGCCGGCCGCTCGCTCGGAGGCGACCTGGGGCCGGTACCTGGACGCGACGCCGTTCACGACGCTCGTCGCCCCGGACGCGATCAAGCGCGAGGTGCGGCTGCCGCACCACGCGTTGCAGCTCGCGGGGCCGCTCTTCGACGCGCTCGTCGCGCGACTCGCCGAAGGGCAGGCGACGGTGCGCGAGCTGGCGGCGGACCCGGCGCTCGCGCCGTTCGGCCTCGAGCGCGTCCGCGACGGCGTCGTGCAGCTGCTCCTGGGCGAGCAGGTGACGCCGGCGCTGGCGGGGGCGCGCCCGCTGCCGCCGGCGGCCCCGTCGGACCGCGCGCGCCCGGGCATCCCGCTCGCCTACAACCGCGCGGTGCTCGAGCAGCGCCTCTCGAACAAGCACCCCATCGTGCTCGCTTCGCCCGCGGCGGGCACCGGCGTGGTCGTGCCGCCGCTGCAGGCGGTGGCGCTGCGCGCGCTCACGATGGTGGAGCCGCAGGACCGGGCCGCGTGGATCCGCGCCTTCGTGGAGCGCGAGCCGCTCCGCCTCCTGGTGCGCGAGCGGCCGGTCGTCGACAAGGCCGAGCAGGCCGCGGTCGTCGCCGCGGAGGTGGACTCCTTCGAGGCCAGGCGCCTGCCCAAGCTGATCGCGCTCGGCATCGTCGCGTGAAGCCGCGCGTCACGCCGGAAGGTACTTCGTCGCCTCGCGCAGCGTGACCCGCGAGCAACGCGTCCCGTGATGCGCGAGGAAGCCGCGCACGAGCTTCGGCCGCTTCTTCGACACCTCGCGCAGCACCCACCCGATGGCCTTGCGGATGAAGAACTCGCGCTCCTCGAGCATCGGCGCCGCGATCTCGGCGAAGAGCGCGAAGTCTCCGGCGCCGCGGCGCAGGGCCGGGAGCTGCGCGAGGAGCGCCACGCGGCGCACCCAGAACGAGTCGTCGCGGGCCCAGGCGCGGGCGAGTCGCGGCAGCGAGCGATCGTCCTGCAGGAGCGGCGCGATGACCTTCGTGACGAGCCAGTCGACGTGCGCCCAGCACGCCGCGCGCCGCGCCAGCTCCACGAGCCACGTCGCGTCGCGCGGCTCGAGGAGCCTCCCCTTGCGCTCGAGCAGCGCCACGGCCGCCGATCGCAGATCGAACTGGTCGGTGTCGAAGAGCGCGTCCACGTCGGCCACGAGCGCCGCACGATCCATCCCGGGGCGCGCCTTGCAGTACGCGAGCGCCTCCGCGCGGAGCGTCTTCGCGTCCACCCCGTGGAAGCGGAGCTCGCTCTTCATGTACGCCTTCATGGCCTCGGCCCTCTCGCGCGTTCCGAGCGCGCGAAATCGAGCGTCGAAGTGGCGTACGCAAGGGCTTCGAGTCACGGGTCGGTACGTCTAACACCCTCCTCGAAGCGGCGCCCGCGGGTGCCGGCGTGTGCCGATGCCCTCGCGCCCTCGGGCGCCGACGTCATGGCGCTGGCATCGCGCTCTCGCCCGCTCGGGGCCGAGAGCGTGCGGCTTTGTGGCGGCAGATCATCGCGTTGGGTGGGGGCGGACATGGTCCGCCGTTCCGTCGGAGCGCAACTTGCAGGCCGGCGGCCGCATGCGGCAAGCGTCCTGGCGCGTGGCGGTGCGGTGGCGCGCGCTTTCAGCGGTCTCTCTGGCGGCGGCGACGTCGATCGGATGTGGATCCGTCGCCGGCACCGGCACCGGCACGACGGGTGACGCCGGCGGCACGACGGCCGACGCCAGCACGACGGCCGACGCGGGCGGCGCGACCGGCACGGGCGGACCGGATGGCGGCTGCTCGCAGCTCCGCGGCGTGACGCCTCTCCTGTCGTCGCCGCTTCCCACGAGCGACGTGTACGGAGGCGCAACGAGCGACGGACAGTACGTCTACTTCGAGGGGCAAGCCGCGATTTACCGCGTTGCCGTTTCCGGGGGCACCCTCGAGACCGTCTACTCCGGCGCTCTACCCTCGGGCTCCCCCGGGTACTCCCTGGCGGCGAAGGGCGGGACGATTGCCTGGATGTTCGCGGCGCCCGGCTCTCAGGAGCCGGCGGGCATCACGGTCCAGAATGCGGGCGGCCGTCACGACGTGGCGCTCACGAGCGGCGCCGTTCCCGAAAACGTGGACCCGATCCTCGTCGACGCCGACGGAGACGTCTTCTTCGAAGTGAGCCTTCCGTCCGACGCAGGCGGTGCCCGGACGTTCCAGACGTGGAGGTGGAATCCGGCGACCGGTTCGGCCGCGCAGATGCCGGGTGTCGCTACGAGACCGGATGGGGGCAGCGTGAACCTGTACTGGGCCGATCGCGGCCAGCTCCTCTGGGCGTGGGACGGCGTGTACGCCACGGACATCGCGACGGGCACGGCGCACCCGCTCGATACGACGAACGCGGGATTCGGCAGCCTGGTTGGTGTCGACGCGACGAACGTCTACGGCGCGGGCAGCATCTGTCCCGATTCGGCGTGTCCCTTCACGATCTGGGGAACCCCGCGCGGCGGCGGGCCGCCTTTCGTCGCGTGTCGAAGTCCCGGCGCCTACTGGACCAACGGGCTTCAGGCGGACGACTCGGGCCTCTACTGGGTGGACTGGAGCACGGACGGCATCTACCGCGCCGCGCTGACGAACGGCGCTCCCGCGCAGCTCGTGGCCCACCTCGGTCCGGGCGTGATTCCGAGCCAATTCGCGATGGACGCGTGCAACGTGTACTGGATCGACGCCAACGGAACCGGCGCCACGCAGCAGGTGATGGCGGCCCCGAAGTAATCGGCGAGCGGGGCTGCAGGACGCCAACTTGGCGTCGACGCCGCGTTCGCGAGACACTGGTCGGGCCATGCTCACGACCCGCCGGTCGGGGACACGCGTCGCGTCCATCCTCGCGCTCGCGGGCGCGCTGTCGTGCGCGGGGCCGGGCGCCCACGACGACGCGCTTCGTGGAGCGCCGCCGCCGAGCATGCGCACCGCGTCGGCGAGCGCGGCGAACGCGGCCGCACCGGCGGCCGCATCCGCGCCCGC